>ENA-ORNQ01000272-ORNQ01000272.1-human-gut-metagenome-genome-assembly--contig:-NODE-272-length-56658-cov-13.836722_pt1 | contig 56658 bp, 50 predicted proteins | sample MGYA00242116_ERZ509024 | MGnify/ENA primary metagenome ERZ509024 (study PRJEB26280, sample SAMEA2338697) | human gut metagenome | biome: human gut; feature: human-associated habitat; material: faeces...
CACTACACAGGAATGCTTGACAGAACTAAAGACACTAAGATAAATTCAGGCAAAGCGCCTATAAATTCCAGCGAGCTTACAAGTGAGGCGGATACATTTGACGCAAAGGAAAAAGAGGAAGAGCTTAAGGCTCAGCTACAAAAGCAGTCCTCCAAGATATCCAGCGAGGACGTAACGAACATTCTGCTCATTGGCGAGGATATCCGTGATACAGAAGAGGAGAGCCGTGGAAATACTGATGTTATGATGATAATTTCCATAAACACCAAGAACAAGACTATTACAATGACCTCCCTTATGCGTGATATGTACATTTACATGGCTCAGTTTGACGAGGGCAACAGGCTCAACAGCGCTTACTGGCACGGTGGCTGTGAGTATCTTGAACAGTGTATTGAGGATTATTTTGGTATCCAGATAGACAGATACGCAAGAGTGAATTTCTACTCGTTTATAGATATAGTTGAGACTGTAGGTGGTATCGACATGGAAGTGTCAAAGGCTGAAGCCGAGGGCATGAAGAAGCCGATGGCTGAACAGAACAAATACCTTAAAAATAAGAAAGGCACTGACTATATAAGCGACGACATATTTGCGGGCAAGAGTGATGAGGATAAGGTAAAGCTTCATCTTAACGGAAATCAGGCACTTGCGTTTGCAAGGCTTAGATATGTAGGAAATTCCGACTATGAGCGTACCGAACGTCAAAGACGTGTTATCTCAGAGATCATAACCGAATCCAAGAAGCTCAGTCTTGTTCAGCTTGACAAGCTTCTGAACAAAGTCCTTCCTGAGATAAACACAGACCTTACTGATGGTGAGATCGCAAATCTGCTCCTCAATGCTTTTGACTACATGAAATATGATATCCAGCAGCTTAGAATACCTGCTGACGGCTATTTCACAAACGAAGTCATCTATAGCATGGATGTGCTCAATCCGGACTTTGCCGCAAACTCTGCGTTCATTCAATATATAGTTTACGGCAGTTGTAAAAACATTGACGAGGCTATCAAGCAGTATCAGGAAGAAAATGCTTACAACTACAGCTATGACACTGGGTATTACGGCTACTAACTGAATAATTGATATCCGCTTTCCTTTTGGGAGGGCGGATATTTTTTTGCTTCGTGCAAAAAATATAAAAAAAATAGTTGACAAATACCCATAAGGGGTATATAATATATATGCAGAAAAAGATACCCTATATGGGTATTTGATATAGTAAGGAGGCAAAAAACATGGACAACAGAAATGATAAAGAACTGTCATGCGGCTGCTGTGATACTTGCAGGCACAAGCACATTCCCCGTGATGATAAGGAAATAAAACAGCTAAAGAATAGGCTAAGCAGAGTTTCGGGACAAATAAACGGCATTATCAAAATGCTTGACGATAACCGCTACTGCGGAGATATACTCATTCAGGTTGCAGCGGTTGAAAGTGCAATGCAAAGCTTCGGCTATCTTATTTTGCAGGAACATATGAAGACCTGTATGACAGAGGAGATACAAAGCGGCAACACTGAAGTTGTCGATGAAGTATTAGAGCTTATGAAAAAGCTTAAATAGAAAGGCAAATATCTATGAAAAAGTTAAAATTCAATGTAACTGGCATGAGTTGTGCGGCGTGTCAGGCTCATGTGGAAAAGGCCGTGAGTAAAGTAAATGGCGTAATGGACGTAAACGTGAACTTGCTTGCAAACAAAATGACGGTGGATCTTGACGAGGGCGTAACTAACGCTCAGTCGGTCATAAATGCTGTTGAAAGTGCAGGATATGGAGCAAGCGAGATAGGCGACAAAGAAAACAAAACTGCATCACCTGTTGCGGCTGCTCAGGACGAAAGTAAAAAGATGAAGAAACGCTTATGGTGGTCGGTGGGATTTTTGATACCGCTGTTCTATATTTGCATGGGACACATGGCGAACATACCTATCCCCCCTATTTTTGCAGGGCACAAAAACATGATGATATATGCACTCACTCAGCTTTTGCTCACAGTGCCTATAATTGCAATAAACTTTCACTATTTCTCAAACGGCTTCAAAAATCTTATCCACCGCTCCCCTAACATGGACAGCCTTATAGCTCTTGGTGCGGCGGCTTCATTCATATATAGTGTTTACGGCACTTACAGAATGGCTTACTTTATGGGCAGGGGCGACCTTGGCTCAGCACATGAGTATATGATGAATCTATATTATGAGTCATGCGGCATGATACTCACACTTATCACTGTGGGAAAATATCTTGAGGCTCGCTCAAAAGACAAGACGGCTAATGCTGTGAACAAGCTTGTGAGCCTTGCGCCTAAGACGGCAGTTGTTATCCGTGACGGCGAGGAGGTGGAAGTTCCTGCGGAAAACGTAATGGTGGGAGATGTATTCCTGCTCAAAGCTGGCTGGTCTGTGCCATGTGACGGAGTTCTTATTGACGGAAACTGCACTGTTGACCAATCTGCACTCACAGGCGAGAGCATACCTGTAGACAAGGCAGTGGGTGACAGAGTTATGAGTGCAAGCGTATCGGCTGGCGGTTTTGCTAAGGTAAGATGTGAGAAGCAAGCCAAAGACTCAACACTTTCACAGATAATCGCACTCGTTGAGGACGCTTCCGCTTCAAAAGCGCCTGTAGCAAGGCTTGCAGACAAGATAAGCGCTGTGTTCGTGCCTATAGTTATAACGATAGCTCTTATTTCACTGGTAGTATGGCTGCTGCTTGGCTATAGCTTCGCATTTGCTCTTAACATGGCAATATCAGTGCTTGTTATATCCTGCCCATGCTCATTGGGACTTGCAACGCCAACTGCAATAATGGTAGGAACAGGTAAAGCGGCACAGTTCGGTATCCTAATAAAATCCGCTGAAAGCCTTGAAACTGCTCACAGCATTGACACTGTTGTTCTTGACAAAACAGGAACTTGCACAGAAGGCAAGCCTGAGCTTATTTCAGCGCAAGCGTTTGGTGATTTTGATGTTTCAGAGCTTAAAAAGCTTTGTGGCTCGGCAGAAAGCGGTTCATCACACCCACTTGCAAAGGCTGTTACAGGCCACTGCAAGACAAATGGCATTGAACTCTCCCGTGCTGAAAGCTACACAGAAACAGCAGGCGGTGGTATATCGGCTGTTATTGAGGGCAGAAACGTTCTTATCGGTAACAAGCGGCTTATGGATAACAGTGGAGTTGACATATCGATGGTTGAGGCGACGGCTCATGCTCACGCTGACAATGGTGAGATACCACTTTATGTAGCGATCGACAACAAGCTTGCAGGAATTCTGTTCATTGCAGACAAGATAAAAGAGACAAGTGCAGAGGCTATAGAGGGCTTCAAAAAGGCAGGCATTGAAACTGTAATGCTCACAGGGGACAACGAGAAAACAGCTAGAGCAATACAGAAAAAGCTTGGCATTTCACAGGTAAGATCACAGCTTATGCCTGAGGACAAGGCTACGATAATCAAAGAATTGCAGGAGCAAGGCAAAAAGGTAGCCATGATAGGCGACGGAATAAATGACGCACCTGCCCTTACAACGGCAGATGTTGGAATAGCTATCGGTGCAGGACAGGATATTGCTATCGAGTCGGCTGATATCGTGCTAATGAAAAGCGATCTGAATGATGCTGTTACGGCTGTCAAGCTCAGCAGGAGCGTTATGAAGAACATAAAGGAAAACCTTTTCTGGGCGCTTATTTACAACTCGCTTGGTATTCCGCTGGCGGCAGGAGTATTCTACGGCTTGCTTGGCTGGAAGCTCAATCCTATGTTCGGTGCAGCGGCAATGAGTTTAAGCTCAGTTTGCGTTGTGACCAATGCGTTAAGGCTCAATCTTTTTAAAAGTGGCAGAGAAAACAAAGCCGCAAAGGCTGAAATAAATACTAAAACGGAGGACGGAAAAATGAAAAAGGTAATGAAGATCGACGGCATGATGTGTTCACACTGCACAGGCACAGTAACGAAGGTGCTTAATGCGATAGACGGCGTTACAGCAGATGTTTCCCTTGAGGACAAGTGTGCTTACATCACACTTGACAAGGACGTGGCTGACGAGGTGCTTTCTAAGGCGGTAACGGACGCAGGGTATAAGGTAAAGGGGATAAAGTAGGTTTTAGCTGTATATTTTGAAAAAAGCGGTGCTTTCAAAGCACCGCTTTTTTTGGAAATTGTGTAGCCCTGCGTATGCGGGGAAAAGATGTACCGAGCAAGTATTATGCGCCCGACAATAGGATCACCCCCGCGTATGCGGGGAAAAGTTGCGGTTTCGCTGGTAGTCTCTGATTTTTCTGGGATCACCCCCGCGTATGCGGGGGAAAAGCTACCTATTCCGCTGTTGCCAAATATCACTGTAACATGTGAGTGAAATGAGAACAAATACATTTTTTATACTGTATGTATCAGCCTTAAAGGCTCGTAATATAGAATGTACCATTTGATTATCTACAGGGTCATCTGCACTAATTATGAATACATCTTGCTCATTATAATTATTACTGTACACAGTAATTAGATTACGTATACCACCATATGGTATAAGCCTAAACTTAGACCTGTCAACATGACTTAGTAATTGATTCCAGAATACTCTTTCAGAGCCTGTTCCTTCTATAAGTATGTTTATAATTATAGTTCACGTCCTTTTAAACTTGGATAGACTAAGTTAAACTTCCCAAGCTGTGGTTCAACTATTGTAGCCTCACTTTTATCATCGAGTGTATACCTATCAGTCACTCTGCCAAATACTATATATTGGTTACTCTTATCCATGTCATAAAAATCTCTTGTCTTATTCGCCATAACTATATCTGCATTATCTATTATGAATAGACTGTCTTTAACTGTTTTAAGAGCAGACTCAACCATATCAGCAGATGTCAAACTGTTTATGAATACAACGCCTTTTGCATTAATATTGGAACAATATGCAGAAAATATGTCATAAAACAAAGACTTACCTATTCCGCTGTTGCCAAATATCACTGTAACAGGTGAGTGAAATGAGAAATCGAATGAATATATTCCGTCTGTAACTTTTATCCTCTTATGAAGTAGCTTTGCCATTAGTCTAGCACCTCCAGTATTTGTAATGCATTTGTACAGTGTATCTTTTTTCCCATATAGTGCAGCAAAACATCAACACTAAAATTATTTATGATGCTTGGCAGTAATGGCATATATGCGTTTCCTCTGTTAAACATCAATATGCACCTCAGTGCATTGTCTCCAGCCTCAACACAATTGAACAGTTTATCCGGATTACTGTATATATTTATTGCTGTTTTACAGCCAGTACTAATTTTTCTGATATCCACAAGTCTACCATATTTTGTTCTAATATCAGACCCTGATGAGTATGTTGAGTGATCGATGTTCAGTATTAGACTTTTTATTGTATCCGATATTTTAGTAGTACCTATATGCAAATTGAAGAATGCATCATTTCTTTCCTCTAGTTTTAAACCTGTTTTATTAACGTCCTCTTTCTTGATATATAAGTTTAATGGCATATTACCTACCTCCAGTTACTTATTTTTATATGATTATATCTGTTTATCAAATGATTTTGATAACTTCTTAACTGCAACGCCCATATCTAAATCATGCAGTACATTGTACCTTTTACATATAAATTTTGGTGTTATGATTTTTACTATTTTTGAACTTGGTATATTTGTATAGTACTGGTATCTTGCATGAAATTCACCAAGCCACTCAGCCATTGTTTTACTGTAGTTCATAGTAGCCTTGTCTACAGAGTTAATACTAAGCTTAGCAATCATTATATCTGGTGTCATTGTCATCCAGTATGCAGAACCGTTGTCCATATGGTTCCTTGCATCTGATAGCATAAACATATTTGCAAATGAACACAGGTCAAAACCTTGCTCAACTGCCATTGAGAATGCTACCCCTTGGCTTTCTGCCAGTTCGTCAATATATAATTTCTGTTTTTCATTCATAATGATACCTCACCTAATTAGTGTACTAAAAGTATTAGTCAGGATCACCCCCGCGTATGCGGGGAAAAGCAACGCAGGTTTCAAAGGCGGAAAACGGACTTGGGATCACCCCCGCGTATGCGGGGAAAAGTTGTTTTCTTGCATCTTCCTGTTCTCGTTCTCAGGATCACCCCCGCGTATGCGGGGAAAAGACTAAAAAGATCCCATAAAATCGTGCTTTTTATCAACAAACCTATCATTTTTCATTCAGTTTGCAATAGACTTGATATAACAAATAACAATCCGACAGAGCTCGGTGCTGCTGTTTTGTGGTGATGCCGAGCCTTTTGGCAACTGACTCTAGGTTATAGCTTCTCATACCTTTGAGCTTGCTTTTGACTATTGTCATTACATCTGTAAACTTTATCTTTGTTATATCAATACCCTGTCGACTGCACTCAGCTAGTAGAAAATCATGGTCAAAATTCACATTGTAACCCGCTACTTCACTACCTTTTACAAAGTCCATAAAACTTGGCAAAACCTCATTTATTGGCTTGCCATTCTCTTTTACTTGCTCTTGCGTAATGCCTGTTAATTCACTTATATTCTGCGCTATCTCAGTTTTTACAGCAATAAGCCGCTCATATTCTTCGACTGTTTTTCCATTGACTATACGGATCGCACCTATTTCCAATATCTCGTCATTTTCAACTGACAATCCTGTTGTTTCAATATCAATGATAACAAAGTCGTTGTCTGCCTTTTCTACTCTACGAGCATTCTTTTTTAAACCCATTCGTCGCTTTGCTGCATTACTGAAACCAGATTTGAGCATTTCACCCTGCTCGTATATGTTTTTGGGGTGCTTCATCAATTTGATACCGTCAAGATCTATAGGCTGCCAATTGGTATTGTGTACATAAAAATCCATGTGTTGCTCGTTATTGGCTGAAAAAACCAGTGTAGCTTGCCCGTTTTTGATGTTTTCACAAACTCTTTTCCAAATAAGCTCACGAACTCTCGCATTAACGTTGCCTACATACACTCCCGTATTTATCTCAAGCAACCATTTGGACAGATCACCTCTCAGCTTAGGCGGACAGTTTGTCATTGTAAGAACTATCATTCTTCAACCTCGTCATTTTCATGCTTGCCATATGAGATCCCATACTCAACGTGATCTTTCAAATTGTCCCACAAATAAACGGCCTCCACATCATCCTGCTCCTGGGTATCATTAAGAAGATATTTGATATCCTTTAACATTCGCTCGATAAGATGCGTTTGAGAAAAAACATTTCGCACACGTCGCCTCATGATATCAGGCAAGTCTGGCGGATCATCTGCTCCAAGTTCAAATGCAAGAGGTATAGTTATTTCAGCTTTGTACAGATCAGCAATATCATATGCAAAAGAAAACTCGTGACCAACGTGTATAAAACCAAGCCCCACCGAACACCCAAGGGCTGTTATAACTGCCGAAGCAAGTCCATACAGACACACATTTCCAGCAGAAAGCGCCTGATTGACAGGATCACATGATAAGAAATCGTCAGCGTCATATTTTCTTCCGTCCCAAGGTACATTCCACTTCTTTGCATATTCACGATAGATTTTCCTCATTCTTGAACCTTCATGGCCACGAAGCTGCTGTAACGTCAGACCCGAAGTATCCTCGTCCTCAAATCTCATTTCATACATTTTTCGCACAACATTCAACATTAAGGTGACTTCTGACATTAGAAAAAAGCTTTGCCTGCTTTTCAAGCATTGTACTGTGTGAATTAAGCGCCCTGCCATGGGCGTAATACCGTACTCCATGCTCCCCTACCCATATGACGCTTATGCCCATATCTCCGATAAGTTCCATTGCACGATGAGATACGTCAGTGCCGGGTCCCAACAGCAGCACTGTTATGGCTGCCGCAGGGATATACACTGTTCCGTCAAGATCTGTGGCGGTGACAGCACCGTTTTCACGACTTACCTTGCAATGTTCAAGATAAATAAACGTCATTCTGTCGCTTATTGTGGGCAGTGCATGGAGATCTGGCTTCTCTATCCCATTTTGTTGTGCCATTATATTACTCCGACGATCGTCAGCATTCCAAGACCATAAGCTTTCTCACGGCCGATACCATTAGTAAGTGCAACTTTAAGAAGTTCCTCGTCTGTTACTGTAAGCACGCCTTCATATGTTACAGAAAGTATTCTCACATGGTTTCTACGCTCGCCCTTTTTAAAATCATACCACTTAAACTCTGTTACCAGCCACATTCCGTCCTCTAGAGAAAAGCCGTTTTTCAAAGCCTGCTTTTTCAGCCATTCTTCCTGCTGTTTATTTCCTATAAGTCCGACAGGGCGACCTCTGTGGGAATTAGTATCTTTCTTATGTATAACAGGGTTTGCTTTCAAACGAAACTGCCATTTACCGCCATTTTTAACTCTGTCAAGTAATGTATCATAACATTTAGTTTGAGGTTTTTCTGCTCCGAATTGATCTGAAACATTTGAAAAATCAAGTTCTTTTTCTGATAATATGAGCAAATACTTCTCTCCGCCAAGCTCGTCTATTCTCCAAAGCTTCCTTGTTCTGCCGTCAGACTCAGCACTTTCGATAGCTCCATGAAATCTGCTTGGGCATACCAATGCCTTCATTGTATTTGTTTTTGTCATATCTAATTTTATTCTTGTTAAATACATACTGCACCTCACAATTCAGAAAAGGCGTCATGCTCTGGGTTGCTATCCACAACAAGAAGTTCTTCACGCTTCATTCGCCAGCCGTGCTTTCTGTGAAGCTGTGAGAATGACAACGGAATATCCTGCACCATTGCACCGCCTGATGTGACTTCATAGGAAATGCGCACGCTTTTTCGGTGAGCGTTCTTATAAAGATATGGCTCGGTCTTTAGTGCCGTAAGAATATCCTCGTCCTTAACGCCAAGAACGATAGGCAAAGTTGGCGGACAGGTTTTTCGTCCAAGATACAGCGGATAAACAGGCTTTTGCAGTGCAGAAGCTATCCTCTCCAGCAATGTCTTATCATCACTTTCAAGTGCGACAAGAAACACTGCGTCTGACAGATAATAACGCTCTGTAACATCTGCTATCTTATAGCCATGCACCATATGAAAATCTTTAAGCAAAACACCCTCCTTATCGGCACGAACGCCAAAACGGAGCGTTGTAAGCGGCACAAGCTTCTGCGGATCGTCATTACGCTGGATACCAAGAGCCGCCGCTATCATGCCAATAACGCCGCTTTTGGTAGGCTCACGTTCTGTTGAACGCACAATGAATTTTGAACTGCTGCCCCACGCTTGTAATGGGGCAGCAAGTCTTAGCAATAATACTGCCATTGCCTTTACGCCTCTGCTGTCTTCTGCTCACGAAGATATGCTTCCAGACGCTCAAGAAGCTCAGGAAATGTCATCTTTTTGGCAATATCCGCCAACTTGTCACCAACGCAGAAAGCAGCCAATGGCTTAGCAGCAAAATTATCATATACCTTTCCAGCATACTCCACAAGTTTATTCTCAGACTCGGCAACATAGCCCTCTTCAGAAGCTCTGACAGGTTTCTCAAAAGCTCCGCAAAGGTTAACAGGCTGGTCATTACGAACGGTCACATAAATAGCGTCAGGGAAAGTGCGGTTTGCAAAAGTGTTCTCCTTACCTGTAGGCATTGAGCGTACGAAAGTTTCAACGTACTTTCTTACAACATCTGCTGCGTCAGACACGCCGTCAAGGGTCTTGGCAAGTTCACTTACATTTACGTTTGCGTAGCGATATAGTGTGGAGGAATTAAATTCAACTGTTCCAAGGTGTCCTGCACCAGCGTTGTCATTGTCCTGAAGGTCATCAACTGCAGTGAAATAATCATACTCGTTCTGTATAGTATGTGTAGAAATAGCATGAGCCACCTGTGCAGCGGCATCATAGTTGAGCGTAGGGTCACTTGCTGCCATTCTTCCGAACAATGCGATATCTACTGACGGATTATCTTTCAGAGCTTTTTTATAAGCATTTTTATCTTCTTCGCCGTCGCACACAAGTTTTGCTATCTCTTTTGCCTGCTTGTTGCTCATAAAGAACAATGCGTCCGTCTTTTCTAAATCATCATCTTTGGTGGATTTAGTACCTATTCCTGCAGCTTTAAGAGCTTCAGCTGCCTTCTTGTTTCTTGACTTTTCGCTCATAGTGCTGTCTATTGCGGCTATCTCATCAGCAACAAGTGCTGCCACTTTAAGGGAGCGAACGCCAAGTTCTTCTGTAGCAAATATTTTTCTGAAGTCGCCTCTCATAGCATGCTTCCAAGCTTGTGATGAAACTCTTGCTCTCCTTGTTCCGCCATAAACGGCTGTCTTAGGGCTACCCGTATCATCACGGTTTACACAGCTTGGCGGTACGGTCTGCAAAACGTGTATGTCAACATAAATACTCATGATAAATCTTCTCCTTTTTCACGATAAAAATCCTCGCCCCATTTAAGCTGGACGTTTTTCCTCTTGTTAGTGTCCTGAAACCAATACAGATCCTCTGCAAGTCTGACGTAATCGAGCTTTACGCTCTTTGCCTTGAAAAGCTGCACAAGACCTCTTATATGATGTGAAAGTTCAGGCATATCTTTGGCTGTGACAACAGGTCCAAATCTGCGCATGATACGTTCTCTGTTTTCATCAGTTTTCTCTTCCATAAGATCAGCGGCTGCACTTCCAAGGGATCTTCCCTCACAATGAACTGCTTCCGTGCTTCCCTGCTGATGAAGTGCAAACATAGTCAGCGAAATATATATTGCCCACTCCGATCTGCTTGGCTCTCCTGTTCTGCTGAAAAGCTCAGGCGACATTTTATTGAAAAATACATCCCACAGTTCAGGCATTTCACCCGGCTTTTTGCCTATGCCGTGGCGTAGTTTTGCCAAATTTGCTTTTCCGTCACTTGTGTCTTTTTGTGCGATGAGTTTCTGCACTCTGTCTTTCATTTCACTTCTTATAAGCTTTACTTCTTCCATATTCTCACCTCGCATTAATAAACATTAAATTTTCTGATATATCTTTGAAACATCACGCAGAAAACTGTTGTAAACCTTTGGGGCAGAATAGATAGTCTTATCTATCTTATGTCCCACCATTGCGGTGTCACCTGCTGCCGCAACAATCTCCCTGCCAAGATCAAGGGTTATCCTCTTCACAATATCCTGCCACTGTTCAAACTTTTCCTGCTTATCATCATTTTCCGGATCAAGTGAAGAAAGCCAACTGCGGAAAGGAATATCAAGGCGGTAGTATAGCTGTGACTTGGCGTCTAAAATCGAGCCAATGTCCTTTGGCTTACTGTTCTTATTTCCACCAGAGGCAAGGTAAATATTCCATGCTAGATTGCCTATTTTTTTCGCAAGTTCTTCACATCTGCTTATCTCAAACTTTATTTCTTCACGATAACCCCTGCCTACTTCTGATAGTATTTGTGCGTTCATTTCTAGGAAATCAAAATAAACATGTTTAACTAATGATTTGAACAAATCTCCAAATGATAAACCAATAGTGCTTATAGAAAAAACATAACCATGCTTTATTATTCTTTTTTTACACAAAAAATTTGTCCATTTCACAACTTCAGCCAATTCTGTATCATGATTTTCAGATTGCATAAGAATAGACGAAAATTCACGCCATAATTGTTTTTCACTATCATGTTTAAATGGCATATAAAATTCTTTTTTCTTATCTATCACTTTTTTCCATGCAGTCATAGGTTCAATGAAAGCATTTTCTGTTTCAAAATAATCTCCAGCTGTGACTTTAAAAACTCTTACGCAATTAACGTCTTTTATCAATAAAACTCTTCTAGGCAAAGCGGTGTATAGTTCTGAACGATTGTCAGGAATAGGGAGCAGTTTATTTCCTACAATTACAATCGTGTCTTTCTCCCAAATAGGACATTCTTTTCTAAATTCTCCGTCAGGATATAGTGGAACATAATTCAGCATTATAGTATCGAATAAGTTGTCTCCCACTACATATAAAGTACCAATGTCTGCAAGCCAACCAGTTTTTTTAGGATTTGGCTTTTTGGTACCCATGTCAGTAAAACCATTTAGAGCCATTAACCACCTTGCAGCTTGTGCAAAACTCATTTTATGCTTTGCTTCACCTGAATAAGGAGAAAAAACTCTCTTTTTATTGTCGCTTTGAAGAATTTCTCCGTTTAATTTCTGAACGTCATAATCTCTCGTATCAAGCCCAGCCATTTGCCCAAATGGTCTTTCGGAATGAAAAAGCCAAAAGCGTTCATGCCACTTTTCAAAATACTTTCTCACGGGCTTTTCGGGAATCTTTCTGTTGTTCCATAGGCTTTCCCACCTATCCACCGCATCGTCCTCTTCCTCTAGCTCTGCTTCATTGCCGTCGGCATCTACCCTTGAAAAGACAGTATGCACTATGGCGAGCATAAGACGAAGTATAACTATATCCTGCGTAGGCATTTCGCCTTTCAGGGTCTTATACTTATACGCATTCAAAAGTGCGTCCGTTAGTGACACCTCTTTTATTTGACAATTGTCGTCCATTACTCTTATCCACGGCTCATCAAGCAGATTAAACTCTGTTTCGTTCATTCACATTCCTCCTTCTTAGTAAATTCCAGACCCTTTTCAAAGCTGTAATGAAGATCATATCCGTCTAGTTCACCATTAAGGTCATCATCAAGAAATAACACCAACTGACCTTTCAACCATGAGGATTTTTTCCAGCCTGCAATATACTTCATACAGTTGTTTTCAAGTTCTCTTATATTTTTATCTATAGTCCATGACTGACAAAACATTGTCGGAAGTCGAAGCTTCTGTTCGGCTATCTGACGGCATTGTTCATCATCAGGATATTCAGATATCTCTGCTCCGCCATATTGATAAGGCAGAAAATGTATACTTCCGTCAGATCTGAGCTGCATCAGCAATACATCAAATGACGAGATCCTGTCACGCACTGCCGCCTGTGCAAGCTGTTCATCATCTGTTCCAATAGGCCTTGAAAGCAATCGATGGATATCACTGTCTTTTGGCTTTCTTATCCTAAAGCTGTCCGCTCTGCCTATGCTGTTCTTCTGCTTGTTAATGTAATCATCATAATTCTTATCATCACCCGTAGCATTATAGACCTCCTGAACAAGAGGTGAGATATCATCAGGTAGGGTAATGCTGTCAGGCAGGATATCAAACGTTTTATTAATAAGCCAATCGCTGTATATTTTTCTAGTAGCAGAGTGTTTATCGGTATACTCATCTGTAACAACATAGCATACAGGTGTTTGTGCAGTATCAGGACGCTCTCCACGGTCATGTCTGTGAAGTCTGCCCATTCTCTGCAAAAGCAGGTCAACAGGGCATATATCGGTTATGAGCATATCAAAATCAATGTCAAGTGATTGTTCAAGCACCTGCGTGCCCACGACCACAAGACCGTTCCTGCTTTCGTGAGTGCTTTTCCTGCCGACAAGATCAACAAGCTGTTTCTCCTTTTTAGCACGGTCAGGAAGCACAAACTGAGCATGATACAAAAGCACTTTTGCATTATCCTGCAAAATTTCGGCAAACATCTGGGCACGTCTTACTGTGTTTACTATAATACCTACACAGCCGCCATTCTCTGTTACATTTTTCACAAGCTGCACAACATCGTCACTAACGCAGGTCTTGACTGACACAGTTTTGTGCGCTCCGTCATAGCTTAATTTTTGCTGGCGGATATCTTTGCCGTCTGTCCACGTCAAAAGCGGATAACCCTGCTCTTTTTCAAATCTATCATCAGACTTTTTTATTCCAAGATAAGCACGTATAAGTGACATTCGTCTTGCTGAGGGCAGCGTTGCCGACAGCAGGATAACAGGGGTGTTGTAGCTTCCAAGCCATTGCAAAGCCATTTCAAGATACTCGCTCATGTATGCGTCATAAGCATGAACCTCATCTATGACAACGACCTTTTCTGACAGTCCAAGGTGAAGGAGCATAACGTGTTTTCGTTTCAATGCAAGCATGAGCATTTGGTCTACTGTCGCCGTCACAAAATCTGCAAGACACGCTTTTTTGCTGTCACAAAACCAGTTGTGGATAATTAATCCGCTGTCGCTTTCCTCCTGCGGTATGCCCCTTTGTATGTTCTGAAACAGAGGATTGAGTATTGCGCTTCCGTGGTTGAGCTGAACAGAATGATAAAGTTCTGTAGATTGCTTTTCAGCCCAACTGAGTATTCTTGGGAAAATGCCGTTTGCAGTTGCCTGAGTTGGAAGTCCAAAAAACACGCCATTTTTGCCGCACTTTGATGCCAATATCTCGCTTGCCGCAAGTGATGTTTCTGTTTTGCCACAGCCCATTGGCGCTTCAAATATGTATATGCCGGGCTTGGCAGTGTTTTCAACTATTTTAAGGACCTCTGACTGCACCGAACGTGGTTCAAAACCAAAAGTTTCTTTAAAGTCCTCATTAGATATTACCGATCTCTCAGGATTCCACATCTGCGGAAAATCAAGCTTTGCCCAAGCGCGTTCAGCCCTCAGCTTGTCGTCAGGTTTGAGGTTCTCCACTGACAAAAGCGGAAAAAGCTCAGTGTTGCTTGCAAGCCAATCTGCCATTATTAACAGACCACTCAGAAGCATTTGCGAAGAACGGTCTATATCCAGCAACTCACTAACGTCTAAAAAGCCTGCATAATCAAGTGCCATATCAAATATCGTTTGCCAAATATCCTGCAAAACTTCAACATTTTCTTTGTCACGTCCATAATAGTTTTCATACAAAGCTATATCCTTTTGTGGCCATGACAAATCCTGTACGCTCTCAGCAGGTACACCATGATGAGCACCGACTACAGCACTTACACATTCAGGACAGCTCAGTAAGTTGAGTATCTCCTCACCTACTAGAGCATGAGGAGTTTTAACTGCATTTTCCTTAACATAGTAGTCAGGGAATACAATGCCAGCTGATTCCAGTGCCGATCTTCTTTCAGGTAGATTTTTTCCTATCTTATATTGAAAAATAACTGTCGCTTTGCCGATATCGTGAACTGCTGCTAGAAAAATAGCTAACTTTTTGAACTCATTCTCCTCTAATCCGCAAGCCTTTGCAAATGACGGCGACAGAAATTCATCACACAGACAGCTCATGATATCTGCCGTATCCTGCAAATGCTGCAAAAGCGGCAGCCATTCAGACGAATTTTTGCCTGTTTTCGCCATTAGCGAATACAGTATCTGTTCTGTAAAGTTCATTATGTCACTTCCCGTCCGCTAAGATCACCTTACTTCTATATTATAACATATTAGTATATAACTTTCAACAAATTGTCAAAAAAATATTGGTATATTTTATTTTTTTATCTACATTTTCCGACATTAAAAATAGCGGTGCAACTCAAAGCACCGCTATTATTATTTACGCTATTCCGTTTTGTCATCGGTTTTCTCTACCGTATCCTCCTGAATTATCGGCATTTCGACTATCGCCTTGAACATATCTCCGTCTATTTCGATATTGAAGATACCACCGCAGGCTTCCGTGAAGCTCTTTGATATGGATAATCCCAAACCGCTTCCGCCGTCTGTTCGTGACTTATCCCCTCGCACAAATCTTTCAAGTATCTCTTCCTCTGTGAAGTTTATCGGCGTTGCCGAAATGTTCTTCTCGGCAAATACTATTCTATCCGCTTTTTTGTACACATCAAGGAATATCCTTGTGCCGTCCATAGAGTAATTCAGAGCGTTGTCAACAATGTTTTGGAACACTCTGTAAAGCTTGTCGCCGTCGCCCATTACCATTGCGCTGTCGGCATTTATGTTTATCTTTACTATCTTGCCACTGTCAGCTATCTTGTCCTCTGCGTCTGCGATGCACTGATTTAACAGCATCACAAAATCAAGCTTTGTTAGGTTTACATCAACGCCGCTTGTGGCTTTTGCTATGCTGAAAACGTCAGACACAATGCCTTTGAGCTTCTGCGCCTTTTTATCAAGTATCTTCACATAGCTCGAAGCTTCATCGTCAAGATCCATTTTCTTAAGCAGGTCGATATAGCTGATAATGGAAGTCAGCGGTGTTTTCAGGTCGTGTGAAACGTTTGTCACAAGCTCTATTTTCAAACGCTCAGACTGTATCTGCTGCTCCACCGACTCTCTCACCTTATCCTGAACTGAGTTGAGTTTTTCAGATTCAGCATACACAGGCGAAGTTTTTCTTATCTTGCCCTCATAAGGCTTTTCTTCGCCAAGACTGTCTATCTGTTTGCTGAGCTTTGAAAGCTGAGAAAAGTCACGGATATCTAACACCATCAGTATCAAAGCCACAACAAGCAAGAACGGCTCAACATCTGCACTGGAATAATAAGCGGATTCCAAAAACAGTATAACGCCTATGGCTATCGTTCTTACGGATAGTTTCACTCCAAGTGGAAGACCATGAAAATAGTGATACAGTGATGTTTCCTTGTACTTGCGCCATAGAAACTTACATAATCTGCAAATAAGGCTTTCTTTGAATATGCTTCTTGTCTTTATCTTGCCAACAAACTCCATAAGCGAGCCGAAACCTGCAAAATATGCCAATGCAAACAATGCTACAGCAAGGATATTTCTGAAAACGGAATTAGCCAAAGCATTGTCAAAAATATTTTTTGTGATGCTCACATAATAATTCCAGCAGGCGCCAAATACAAAAGCAAATGTAATAGCCAGTATCATTAGGATAAGGTAAACTTCCGTAGGCACTTTTTTTAGAAAATTGCCTTGCTTCCAGCGTTCAACGCTCTCAGGCTCTGCATTATATGCACAGATCAGTAGCAGATAGCACACAAGCATAAATTCAATAACGCCAAAAACGATCACAAAAAGCTTTGCACGATACATATCATTCAAAGCCTCGGTGTATTCCTTTTCCATTGCCGTAAGCTTTTCAGCTTTCGGTGCAAAGAATACCGTTATACCTGAATCGTCATTGTCTGTCGCTTTGTAATCAGGCAGGTCATAGAGGTTTTCACATTTTGCCCATGTGTTTCCGTAATCGTCCTCATAATAATATATGCCGTTGTCATAGTCATAGTATTCATTGCCGTCATCAGTGTCATAATCGTCACCAATTTCTTCATCTTCAAGCCTGTCGGAATATTTCAGACCGTTTTTCAAATCAAGACCTTTAATAACATTATATCTTGAGTCTACATTATAGAAAGCTATTGGATCATAATTGCCGTAATTGTAAAAATATCTGCCGTAGTTATCATAATAACTTCCTCCTACGGGCACAAGATTGTCGGCATAAAACTCTTCTGTCACATTATCCTGATACTCCGCTGTATTGTAATAGTAGTCAACTATCTGTCCTGATGAAGTTCTGTCGCTCATGACCTCGTTATCACGGCGGAGTATATAGTTTTTGTGCGACGATTTAAAAGCTTTTATCTTATCTGTTTCGCTGTCATAATTTTCTATATCTTTTATATTTGACAGATATCTTGTTTCGCCATTTTGAGTAATCCCCACATAGTAATCAAACTGACTATCAATAAGCTGGATACCGCTTTCTGTTTTTTTGTATTTATAGCGGTTGTAATCAAGATAATTCAGATAGTCATTGAGCAGGTGTCTAGACTGAGTGTAATTCCGATCCTCATCAACATATCTGAGATAAGCCGAAGCTGTAACACACAGTTCCTCATACATTTCATTGGAAGCCAGCTTATAGCTTTCTGATTTAAGATAAGACTTACTGCTGCTGTCAGCATGGCTATTAGCATAAAGCACCAAAGACAAGCAAAAGCCGCCTGCAATAACGCAGGCAAGCACAAATGCTATAATTCTCATCTTTTTAGCTGAGAATATCTTAAACCATTCTGCCTGCTCAAATTTTCTCGATTTTGTAGCCAATTCCCCACACCACCTTCAAGTATTTCGGCTCTCTAGGGTTTATTTCTATTTTCTCTCTGATGTGACGAATATGTACCATTACCGTGTTTTCAACGGCATATGCGTCCTCGTTCCACACTTTTGAATAGATCTCCTCGGCAGAAAATATCCTGCCTGCGTTTTTCATAAGAAGCTCAAGAATTTTAAGCTCCGTGGCGGTGAGCTTGACAGGTTCTCCGTCAACCTTTAAGCTTTTTGCCTTAGTGTCAAGCTCCAGACCACCTATTTCTATAATATCCGTTTTGTTTGCCGTGTCGATAGCGCCAAGCTGCATATATCTTCTCAGGTTGCTTCTTACCCTTGCCACAAGCTCCATAGGGTTATAAGGCTTTGTTATGTAATCGTCAGCGCCCATCGAAAGCCCAAGCACCTTATCTGTATCCTCAGATTTAGCGGAAAGCACAAGTATAGGGATATTCTCTGTTGCCCTTATTTTCATCATTGTAGAAAGTCCGTCCAGCTTAGGCATCATGACGTCAATGAGTATAAGCTGTATGCTGTTCTCAGTGAGCTTCTCCAAAGCCTCAAGACCGTCATAGGCTTTTATTACCTTATAGCCCTCCATTTCAAGCAGTTTTGCGATAGCTCCCACTATATCTTTATCATCATCTACAACAAGGATTACAGGCTCCTTTATCTCCATATCGGCACGATCCTTTCTTTTACGTTTATTATTATAAGCCACATTCTTTAAAAACAGCTCAACATAATTCTTAATTAAATCTTAATGTACTCTCTGATTATATCACATTTTTTCTGACATTACAACAAAAAAAAGACGGGCGAAATAAATTCCGTCCGTCTTTATATGGCAAGTAATATTACTTATTCTTTTCCAAATATGCGTGATACTGATCGTTGAGAGTTTTAAGTTCTGAATCAACAGTACCCTTATACTGCTCTTTGAGCTGTGTCCACGTATACTGTGAGCCATTCTCGTCTGTCTTCATAACTGAAGTATACAGATAAGGAATAACAGCTTCCTTAGTATCATTTGTTGCAGCGTCATTATCTGACAGAGTTGTGGAGATGCCATAGCCAGGGTCAAATATCTTAGTGAACTTGTCTGTAACAAGGTCAACGTAAGCTACGTTATACATATCTTCTGTCCAGTTAGGATTGTTTACAAAGAACTTCTCCTTCTCGATATCCTTATATGTATCCTGAGTATAAACTATCTTTGCACACTCGAGCCAGCACTTCATAGCGTCATTCTTTGTCGAACCCTTTACCCACATATACGCATTCATGTCGATAGTTGTATAAAGCTTATCAGAGTTAGGATCCTTTGGCATTGGAACTACGCCCCAATTGTCGCCGTCCTTAGGTGAATGTGTACCGGTAGAAGCCCATGGACCCATTGCATAGAAGAGGATATTCTTCTTGAATGCGTCGCCTGCCTGTCCTACCCAATCAGGATAGTACATACCATTCTTTGCGATATCATAAAGCATATCAGATGCTCTTACAAAGTCAGCGTCGTTAAGATTTGAAACATACTCGTCCTTATCAGCGTCATATGTGATAAGAGTCTTACCTGTTGACTGGAAGATAAATGGAGCAAACCAACCGTTTATGCCGTATCTCTCCTCGTCAGCAGCAGCACCCTCAACATATTCTGACATCATGTCATACCATGCGTTCCAATCCCACTTGCCGTCCTGATAAAGCTCGTATGGATCATCAAGACCAGCAGCGTCTATCATAGACTTATCATATGTGATAACAGAACCTGGCAGGAAGTTGATAGGTGCAACAAAGTGCTTGCCGTTGAGAGTGAACTGCTCTGCAACGTTCTTGACATCGCTCCACATAACACTGTCGAAATCAACGATATCATCAATAGGCTGGAACATTTCCTTGATACAGTTTGCAGGGAATGTCATAGACTGCTCATACCAGAACATATCCGGTGGATCGTTAGACATAAGTCTTGCTGCGAGCTTATCATACTTGTTCATTGATGATGTCTGAGAATACTTGATCTTACCGCCCTTTTCCTCAAAAAGAGTAAGGTCGGTTCTCTTTTCCGGCTCTTTCTTAGTTGGGTTTATGTCAAAATAAGAAAGCCACTCCAACTCCTTTTCCGAACCATCAGGGATAGTAGCAATATCGTCGGTGCTTGCTACCTTTACCTTATCAACATAAGAGCTGCTTGAATCGCCGCCTGATGAGCTGCCGCATGAAGCTACGCTCACTGCTGACAAGAGAGCCATTGCACCAGCAATAACACGCTTGGAATTTTTCATTATATATAACCTCCGTAACAGATCGTTTTCATTAGAAAACGTATCCTTGATTCTTACAAAGCTATTATATCACTGAATGTAATCGTTGTCAACAAAGTTACAACCACTGTTGCATTCTTTTAAATACTTTTGGTGATTTCAACAAATAACCATTCATTTTTTTGGTGATTAAGCCTACAGCATAAAGAAAGCGGAAACAACATTCAGCCGTTTCCGCTTCATATAAAATACGATATCTACGCTCTTACCAGCTTATTGATTCGTTTTGCTCTGGAATACTTCGCCACATAACGCCTTGTATCCTTACTGATAACACCGCTGAGAGCAAGCAACGCTATAAGGTTTGGCAGTGCCATAAGTCCATTGAAAATATCAGCGATCGTCCAAACAGCAGAAACCGTCATATATGGTCCGATAAATACAGCGAGGATATAGAGATATCTGTAGACCATGACCACCTTCATGTTGCTGTTAAAAAGATATTCCATACACCTTTCACCGTAATAGTTCCAGCCAAGGATAGTTGTGAAAGCAAAGAACACAAGACAGACCATAAGAATAAATGCAGGTATCATTGACGGCAGGAACGAGAAGCCGTTCTGGAAAGCGTGATTTGTGACCTCAACACCCTCAAAAGGCTTGCCTGTTACTGGGTTGATAGCCTCGTAGCTTCCCATCATTACGATAGCAAGACCTGTCATAGTACATACAATGATAGTGTCGATAAATGTGCCACACATAGAAACAAGACCTTGTCTTACCGGCTCTTTTGTCTGAGCTGCTGCGGCTGCGATAGGTGCCGAACCAAGACCTGACTCATTTGAGAAAATTCCTCTGGCAACACCCTTTTGTATAGCAATGAACATCGTAGGAAGAGATCCGCCTGCGACAGCCTTGAAGCTGAATGCCTGTTCAAAAATAAGGGCAACAGCGTGAGGGAGCCTCTGAATGTTTATAACAATAAGTGAAAGACAAGCAACTATATAAACGACCGCCATAAAAGGCACAACTACCTGAGAAACACTTGAGATCCTCTTTATGCCTCCGATAATAACAAGTGCGGCAAAAATAGTTATCAAAAGTCCAGAGATTATAACAGCCCATGTATAGTCAGCGCCAAAAATATTCACTGTATGTTCCTTTTTAGGATCAAAGAAAGCCTGAACTGCCGATGAGATACCATTCACCTGAGAGAAAGTACCTATACCAAAAAGACCAACGCAAGCGCCAAAGAACGCAAATACCTTTGCAAGCCACTTCCACTTCTTACCCATGCCGTATTCTATGTAATAAAATGGTCCGCCGCAAACGTGTCCGTCAGCGTCCATACGTCGGTATTTGATAGCAAGAAAGCCCTCGGAAAATTTTGTTGCCATACCAAGGAGAGCAGCTATCCACATCCAGAGGAGCGCTCCAGGTCCGCCTGAAAGCACACCAATGGCTGTTGCAACACCGACGATATTTCCCGTACCTATGGTTGCTGAAAGTGCGGTGCATAGTGCTGCAAAGCTCGATATCTCGCCTTTGCCACCATTTTCGTTCTGAAACATAAATTTCAAAGCCTTTGGCAGGTGGAATATCTGAAGAAGCCTTAGCCTAAAGGTGAGGAATATTCCCACAGCCATAATGAGTACGATAAGCGGTATGCCCCAGACATAGCCATCTATCGTTTCAAGTATTTTTGTAAATTTCTCCATGCCCTAAAAAATCCTTTCTTACAGAAAATAGGCAGTTTTTACGGAAAAACTGCCTTATTTCTCCCCTATCTATTTTTACGAAAGTAATTAGTCGCCTGTGGACTCTCTTAAAATTATCCTGTGGTCAACAGTATAATAATGATTATCCTTAGTAGTCTTATTCATGTTCTCAATAAGCTTTGCTACAACAAGCTCGCCCATTTTTGAGCAAGGCTGTTCAACCGTTGATAGTGTAGGGATTATCCACTCACACATGGATATATTGTCAAATCCCATTATGGCGACATCTTTGCCCACATCAATGTCCATATCTATTGCCTTGTGCATTGCAGAGATAGCAAGCAAGTCTGACACAGCGAAAATCGCCGTAGGCTTCTCAGCAAGTGCATTGAAATATTCAAATGCTCTGCCTCCGCAGTCATAGTCATAGGACTCTTTATAGATATATTCATTCTTTATCTCTATGCCATATTCTTTTAATGCTCTTATATAGCCGTTCTCTCTTGCAGTGGAGGAGATAGCCGAAGAGTTCGTTCCGATAAAGCCTATCCTTTTATGACCCTTTTTGATAAGAGCAACGACAGCGTCAAACGCAGCCTGTTCATCGTCAACAGCGACAGTAAGCACATTTGCGCCCTTCACGCCCTCACAGCACAGAGCAACGTTATAATTCTCCGCGAGCTTATTAAGCGAAGCTGCGTCATACTGAGTGCCAAGAAGGATAACACCGTCAACAGTTCTGTTAAAAAGCATATTCATCTGCCTTGTTTCAGCGGTCGAGGTTGAGTAGGAAACTGCAGTTATGATATCGTAACCAACTTGTCCTGCATAATCCTGCATACCCATGACTATCTTTGAATAAAGAGAATGTTCAGAGGTCGGCATAATTACAAGAATAACATTCGTTTCGCACTTTCTAAGATTTCTTCCCAGAAAATTCGGAGAATAGTTGAGCCTTGCAATAGTTTCATTGACTTTTTTTGTTGACTCATCTGATACGTTACAGCTTCCGTTGAGAACCCTTGACACTGTCGCCACTGAAACACCGGCTTCCTTGGCAACATCTTTTATTGTAATGCTCATAGATCTTATCCTTTCTGCGACAGCATACCGCTGAAATAGTCATACCATTATTAATTATAACATATTTTGAACAATTCTCCAATATACATTCCTAACAAAATTGTAAACGTTTTTTAGGTTAATTTAATTAAGAAGCAGACTAAATGCTTGAAAAAGGAACAGTGATATGCTATAATATCATAAATGAATGATTTTTGAAAGGAAAATACGCAATGCTCCATGGTTATTTTGATATACCCACATTTCACTATTTTGAAGAAAAAAACACCTGGTCCGGCAGCAATTACACCAATTTCAGCTACCGCATAGACCCTATTCTCGGCGATGAAAAAGAGCTTTATGTCAGAGTATGGTACGGCACAAAGTGCGTCACGGAGGTAACAGACTTTGTGGCAGAATATCACGAAGAATACTCTGAAAAGGGTCTTGAAAACGTTCTGGCAGACCTGACGAAAGAATTTGAGAAATTCAAACTCATCAGAAAAGAGCTTTAGCAACAAAAAGGCGAACACGGTTTCTCTGCATTAGCAGAAACGAACTGTGTTCGCTTTTATTTTTTTGTTATCAATACCACTCGTTTTCCTGAGTATTATAAACGTCAGCAGAAGAATCCGTCTCCATCGGCGTTGTCATAGCGTCAGCCGCAGATGAAGAATCCTTATTGTTCACAGGCTTCTCAGGTGAAATAAGCTGCTCAGACATAAGTCTTTTGCCACTTTCATCAACAAGACCAACATCAACAGCTGTCTGAACTATACCATCAGCAATAGCTTGTCCATACTCGGTAAGGTGTTCGTCAAAAAGCTTATTGTCGACATCCTCGGTTATAAATCCAAGCTCCACAAGACAGCTTGGCATAACAGTGTCGGCATTTATGTAGTAGTTTACACCGGAATTGCCAACGTAGCCATACTGTACTCCTCTATTTTCAGATATACCTACCTTTTCAAGATCATCAAGTATATTCTGTGCAAGCTTTGTGTCATATTCAGGCTCAGAATTGTTCACCCAAACCTCAACGCCCGAAATATCACCGTCATAGCTGTTTCGGTGAAGTGAAACATACATATCAGCCTTGGCGTTATTTGCCTTTGCACATCTTTCGTCAAGCTCAAGGAAAGAGTCATCATCTCTTATCATCACCACATTGACGCCGTATTTTTCAAGATATTTCTGCACCTCAAGTGCGACCTTTAAGTTATCGTCTTTTTCATATCTTTTTCCTGAGGCGTCAGTTGTGCCGCCGTCATAATCACCGTGACCTGCGTCAACACACACTGTAAAGTCCATATTTGAATACTTTGCAGGCTCGTCTTTTTTATCCTCAGCAGAAGAAGCGTCCTCCTTCACAGCGACAGAAGATGTATTATTCAATACCTTATTTGTTTTTTGCGTATCGTCTCCTTTGATCTTTGATACTACCAAGGCTGTCAGCTTTACCAGACCAGTCACAATGCCGATAAGTATTATCAATGCAATAATAATTCTGTTCCAGTATATTTTTTTCTTTTTCACCCTTCTGACAGGCTTTCGTCCGTAGATCTGTTCAAACTCCTCATCTGAAAGTATATTCATTAGATCAAAGCTCCTGTAAAAAATTTATCCATTTTAATTATACCACACGCTCAACGTTAATTCAAGACTGTTTGTTACCACATTGTAAGAATTTCGTTACTTTTAACGATTTTGCATATCACAAGTCTATTAATATACGCTATCTGCACAATAAAAAAGGGTAAACAAAGACTGACACACAGCCTTTGTTTACCCCATTAAGCTCTTGTTTTATTCCACCAATGTTCTCTCGTCACAATATTCGCAAACAAGCGTTGTGCCGTCGCCTTTAAACCAATGTGGCAGATACTTTTCGTGGTGAGTGATACAGTTAGGATTTGAACAATCAATGTGCTTATGCACTCTGCCCTTCATAAGCGGCTGCGAAGCACCATCGCCGTTTATAACTGTAAGTATTAATGCCATTCTGATATACATACCGTATTTTGCCTGCTTAAAATACATTGCTCTCGGGTCGTCGTCCACCTCGATAGCTATCTCATCGACTCTTGGCAGAGGGTGAAGCACGATAAGATCAGGCTTTCCCATTGAAAGCTTTCTTGTATCGAGTATGTAATTTCCGCTCTGAGACTGATACTCCTCCTCAGAAGCAAAACGCTCTTTCTGTATTCTTGTCATATATAGCACGTCAAGCTCACCGATAACCTCTTCAAGGTCTGTAACTTCTTTGTACTCCATGCCTGCCGCTTCAAGGATATCCTTTACATACACAGGCAAAGCAAGCTCAGAAGTTGAAACTAATATGAACTTATTGTTTGGAAAACATACCATTGCTTTAATAAGGGAATGGACTGTTCTGCCGTTTTTAAGGTCACCGCAGAAGCCTATGGTCAGGTTATCAAGTCTGCCCTTTTCCTCTCTAAGTGTAAGCAGGTCTGTAAGTGTTTGTGTTGGGTGGAGGTGTCCACCATCGCCTGCGTTGATAACAGGGCAATCAGCAGTGAGTGCCGCAGCCTTTACCGATCCGGCGGTAGGGTGACGCATTACCATAATATCAGCATAGCCGGAAACTATCTTTGTGGTATCCTTGATATTCTCTCCCTTTGCAACGGAAGAAGTGGCAGGATTGTCAAAGCCTATTATCGTTCCCCCAAGACGTAGCATAGCAGTCTGGAAAGACATCTGCGTTCTTGTTGATGGCTCATAGAAAAGAGTACCCATTATCTTGCCCTTGCAAGCCTCGCTGTAGTCGGCAGGATCCTGAACTATCTTATGACCGAGGTCAAGAAGTTTCAGCCACCAAGATACGGGATAGTCATTAAGATCAATAAGATCAAGTCTGTTTTTTTGCTCACTCACATCAAACACCCTCTCAAATATTCAGACATACATTATGCCGCACATTCCTTGTACGGCATTTTCTTTATTATATCACACCTGCTCCATTTTTTCAAGTACATAGCCCATATTATTTGAGCAGGTCAAAATTTGTTTCATTTGCAAACTGGTCGCAGTCATACATAAATAATATCTGGTCATATGCACTCGTATCTGCCACGTCAGAAAGGGTCTTGCCCTCCTCTTTGAGCTTGTCAGGGTCTACCAAGGTTATCTCGCTGTAGTGTGGGGTAAGAAACGGCACAAGGGTATTGGCATAGCTTCCTTTGATGATAAGAAGCTTTGGTGCGTCCTCTGCAGTTGTCTTGACCGTTGCCTTAGTAAAGTTGTCACCTTGCAGGAAGATAGCCGTTTTATCTGCTGTTTTCAGTGCAGATCTAAAATAAACAGATTTTGAGGTAAGCACCTGATCTCCCCTGTAAAGCTCCACAGAATCCACAGTAGTCTTATACTTTGAACGGAAGATGTTCACTCTGTCTGCGCCTATGCTGTTATAGCAAAGTTCACTGTAAAGTCCTCCATAATAAGAATTTGAGGTATATTCTTGATCGTAATTGGACAGAACGACCGGCTCAAAACCCAGCTCTTTTATGCCGTCTGCATAGGCAAAATACGCCCCGAAGGAAGTCCACTTTCTATCTGTACGATAGTAAACGTAATTATTTCTTGCAGAATACATAGGAAAAAACGTATCTATAGTGTCTATCCTGCTGTTTAGGTCATAATAGATATTATCTATCATTTCACGCTGGTCTGTGTTTGAAGTATAAGCAGGCAGCTTAGCAGAATAGATACCTGCGGCAGTCGGAGCTAACATAACATATACAGGTGTATCTGTGTTTTCTGAAAAATCATTTATCTGCGAGATATTTTTATCAAGCCTGTCCTTATCAAAATCTGTGATCTCTACAAGACGATCTTTAAGGATATAGATATTATCAAAATTTTTCTTACCAGTCATCACAAACATGGTCGTTCTGAGCGACTTCCAATTTGAGCTTAGAGGAAAATTATTGCTAACATAGGTCTGAGCGTTATGTCTTATATCTGAACTGTCTGCCTTTTCACTTTCAGATCCATGTCTGCCCATCACGAGAGTATATGCCGCAAACATTATTACTATTACAAAAAATGCGCTTACTGCGATATAATCAGCAGCCTTTTTCATTAATGTTCACTCCTCCCATTTTATCTCACGAATAAATTCATTGACGAATTACCTCCGCCCACAAGAAACGCTGTACTGATAAGCAGAAATCCTATAGTGAGCATTGGCTCGATTATGTAAACTATATTAGTATTGAGCTGCATTATCCTGCGTTTGAGATATCTGCCGATACCTGTTGCAAAAAAGCCGCAGATAAGATACATCACAACTCCTGTTTTTATCACATACGATGCAAGAACATCTCCTGCAAAGCTTCCCCCACCGAGCATTGCGGCAACATATCCGCAGGCTGAAGGCAGGCTGTCTATCGCAAGAAACGGCAGACCTATAAGAAACAGAACATTCATCACCGCACATCTTACCCCTGTCGGCACAGCCGCAAGAATATTTTTCAAGAGATATTCTATGCCAAGCATAACACAAATAAACGCTGCCCACAGCATTGTGTGTCTGCCGTAGCCATACCAAACCGAGCCTGCAAGCACAGACAGTATCAATGCCCAAAGGCAAACGCTGTCTTTATTTCTACATATAGGTCTGTAGAAATAATCTCTCACCCAACTATAAAAGGTGCAGGCAAATCGTTTTATAAGCTCATTGAAGCCTGCTGACATAAACGGCAGATCAAAGTTATCAGGAAGTTCAAAGCCGAGCATTGAACCAATACCCTGTGCAATATGCGAATAAGCTCTAAGCTCATAGTAGAACGCAAAGGAGAAAGCTATTATCCCAAGCCATGCACAAGCGGCGGAAAGCGAATCTGCACTTACTCCCCTTATGTGCTGCCACATCTCGTACATAGGATCCGACAGAAAAAGCTTCTCCGCAAAGCCTATAAGCATAAGCTTTATGCCCTCTGCAAGCTTTCCAGAGGTTATGACAGGTTTTCTAAGCTGTTCGCTCATATCCGAAAATCTGAGTATCGGTCCACAGTAAAAGCATGGGAAAAAGCATATATATTGAGATACCAAAAGAAAATTCTTCTCAGGCTCTATTTCTTTCCTATAAATATCCATGCAGTAGGAGATGCCATGGAGAGAGAAAACGCCCGCTCCCCACACAGGGAAAAGCTTTAGCATTGCGCCTTTGCCTGTGAATATAGACGTCACATCATAGCTGCTGTGACCGCTTCTTATGAATACAAGAAGCACTGCCATATTTACTGTCACCGATAATATGAGCCATAGCCTTTTAAGTTCTTTTTTGTCTGCAAAGCGGTGGATAAGCCTGCCGCAAAAGTATGATACAACAGCACACACCGCCATTGGTATTATCCCCCATGTGGACGCCCACAGACACAGCACAACTGTTCCAAGCAGGAACACGGCTTTTCTGAAACGCACCCCTGACAAAGCGTATACTCCCATAAAAACAGGAAGAAAGAAATATAAAAATTCAAGACTAACCAACGCTATTCTCCTTGTCTTTATTGTTTTCTGATGTCAAATTCTCTATGAGTGCTTGCAAGCTTTCTTTATCGAGCATTGTGTTCACCACTTCAAGCAGTGCATTTGCAGTGAGCTTTTTGGGCAGCGACAGCTTTTCGCACACAAGCTGTCTGAGCCTGCTGCTGTCAGGTCTGCCGCTTAGACCCAGCTCATAAAAGTCAAGCTTGGTCATAAGTTCTCTGTCTGCGACCTTTTCGCCTATAATGCCTGCTTTTTCAAAGGCTTCCCTGATAATATCCGCAGGAACGCCCTCGACCCCTAACAAGCCCTCTTTTGACGGCTCTGTCTTGCGCTTTTCTTTGCCGAATATCTCAGGAACATACACGTTCACGATATCGCCTTTGGGGACGATACCCTTTATATGCCCTCTTATACGAAAGCCTGCTGTGTCAGAGTCTGTAAGAATTGCTATTCCGCCATGCTGAGCATAGTATCTTATAAGCGCTGCCTTGTCAGGGTCTTTATAGATACGAAAGCCGTTAGTGACGATTATAACGCCGTCAACTATGGACGAAAGCTTTATCTTATCATATTTCCCCTCAACGATTATTGCCCTTGATATTTTAAGTTTTTCCATTTACTAACACCTTAACGCCATTGACCTTGCAAGCCCCTGCTCAAGGGTGAGCATATCTCCGTCTTTTCCCCGTGACCTTGTTTTGAGCATAAGGTCAGTTTCAGAAAGTATCTCAAGCGTTTTTCTTATACGCTCCGCCGAGATATTTCCGCACTCGGAATAGGCGTTTTTTACTGCAAACTCTCTGTTTTTCGCATAGGAAAAATCTTTAGCCACGTCTGCAACGCTCCTGCCAGAGGAACGTGCAAGCTTCGCCCTATAGATATCCGCAAGGGAAAAGCCGATTATTCCTATTATGGCATATGGTTCATAATTCTGCACATCGAGTTCACGCAAACGTGTGAAGACCATTGCCGCATTGCCTCTGAGGATATTTATTGCAAGAGAATATCCGTCCGACTCGATACGCCTGATACAAAGCAAGTCGATATCCTCTCTTGTTACCTCCCTGCCCTCTGCATAAGCTGAAAGCTTTTCAAGCTCCTTGCTGATAAATGCAGTGTCGCACAAACAGAGGTTTGCAAGATACTCTGAGTTGCTTTTTGTTATGGTACAGCCGCTTTTTGCAAGATAGGTGGATATAGACTTTCCAAGGTCGGAAGCCCTTTTGTATTCAAAGTTGCAGACAGTGCCGTGCTTTTCGCAGAAATCTGCAAAGCGCTTGTTTTTGTCTGTAAGATACTTTTTGTTCTTGAAAAGGTCAACTCCTGTGGCATAGATTATCACTGTGGTGGTTTCGCCAAGAGAGCCTAGGATCTTTTTCAGGTCGTCCAGATCGTCCTTAGTCACTGCGTCTATATTAAGGTCGTTTATAGTCACCACCACACGTTCAGCCATAAAAGGCAGAGCTTCGCAAGCGTCTGTAAGCATTGGAAAATCAAGATTTTTGCCGTCAAGCTTATGAAAGTTCATGACCTGAGCGTCAGCAGGGCAAAGCTTGTTCACAAGCCTTTTTGTAAAGCTTTCAAGTGCCGCTGTATCATGTCCGTAAAAATAATAAAGGCTGTCGATATCATTCTCTCTTATCGTTTTACCAAGAGCCGAAGCCGTAAGCAAAGCCATAGTCCGTCCTCCTTATCTGCGAATTTTTCATATCTATCATCAATGGGTATTCTTCATCTGTTGTGTCAAGGTTTCTGCCGTTTATGGTGACAGAACCTTTTTCTATAGTGATCACACAACCCTCAGTGGTAATTTTATAGCCGTCCTCCAGTGCTTCTATCTTAACACCGTTCCAATCAAGCTGTGCGCCTGTCATGAACGGCAGTTCGCTGTTATTATCAGGCTCGCCATTTATATAAAATCTGTCAGATTGTATAGTCATCTGCTCGTTATATTTCGTTATAGTGTAATACTGTTCGCTTTCTATAAATGCGCCTTTTAGCTCTTTTATGCCGTAAAGCTCCAAAAAGCTTTCCATACCGCTGTTGAGCTTGCCCTTACTGCCGATATCGAAAACCATACCTTTTGTTTTATCATACAGCACAGCCTGCACTGCATTTCCTTTTGGCATTACAACTATCTTTACCGAGCCTCCAAAAGCAAGAGAAAAATTATACACTGCTGTCCAACATACAAGCATTAGAGCAGTGCAAAAAGCCCCAAGCTTTACTGACTTTCTCAGAAACATGACCGCCACAGGCACAAGGCAGGTAACGAGCATTACAATGCCAAGTGGTCTTACTCCACGAGGAAGATAGGCAAAGCTGAATTTTGAAAACAGCTCAGCAAGAAACAGAACGACTTTCAGAAGATACTTTACCACCGTCAACACAGGATAGGCTATTATTGCCGCACCGCCTGTTACCGCAGTTATTACCGTCAGACCCAGAGCAAGGGTACAGACAGGCACCAGCAGGATATTTGATAGTGGTGCAACAAGAGATATCTCACTGAAAAACATTAGCTGAACAGGCATTGTGCAAAGAAGTATCGTCACCGCATTTAATGCCTGCCGTTCAAGGCTGTACAAAATGCCTTCGCCCTTTACAAGTGCCGCTGCTTTCGGGCATACAACGCTTATAACAAACGCAGCTGTGAATGACAGCAAAAACGAACTGTCCGCCGCCGCATAGGGCGAAAGAGTGAGTATTACAACAGCACAAAGGCAGAGAGTATTTGCCGGGTCTGGTCTGCGGTAAAGGAGCGGTGCGGCAGTGACCAAGGTCAGCATAACAGCCGCCCTCACAACGGATACTGAAAATCCTGCAAAGACCGCAAACGCCCACATTGCCACAGTTTGGACGGCAAATATCACACGCTTATCCTTGCTTAGTTTCTGCATGAGCCAGCCTATCATGGCACTTATTATGACCACATGAGTTCCCGACACGGAAAATATATGACCTATGCCACTACGATAGACCGTGAGCTTCGTTTGCTTTGAAAGCTCAGTTTTATCTCCGCAGAGCATTGCAGCGGCAAAACCACCCTCATCTCCGCCTATGATATCGTTTATCAACATGAACATCTTGTCACGATAGTGCATTATACTGCGTAAAATGGCGTTTCCGCCGCCTGTGACTTCTATGCTTTCAGCGGTCAAGCCTTGGAGAAAAACGCCTTTAGGTCGGTCATACTGCTCTGATTTGAAATTGATGCTGTCTTTTATCCTGCTGACCTTTACTGTCGCCACGATATTGTCATAGTAATCATATTCAATGTCATCTGCATAAAAGGTCAGCCTGCCTTTTACTCCCCCAACGGTACCATTGACACTTAGTCGGCAGGTGTCAGAGCCTATATAGCTTATGTCGGTTATCTCGCCTTTAACTGTGACGGTCTTTCCGTCTAAAGCTGTCAGTTTATCATAGAAAATGTGAGTATAAGCGGTATTGACTCCCACCGCTATCAGGAACGAAACAAAGCAGAGAGCTATATGCTTTCGGTATCTCTTAAAAAGCGCAAAGGCTATAATGGCTACACACGCTGACGCAAGTGCAAAAATTACGTTGTTCCTGCCCCAGCCAATGGTACAGAGAAACAGCCCTGCAAAATACGAAAAGCCGATATAACAGCTTTTTCTCACCATTGCCGCCGTCCCCCTTAAAACTAAGGGCGGATAAGAAATTTACCCGCCCGTTTTATTTCTTTAACCGGCTGGCCAAGCAAGTGGTCTGCCTGCAAGAAGATGAAAATGAATGTGGAAAACACTCTGTCCTGCCTGCTCGCCGCAGTTGGAAACAACTCTGAAACCGTCCTTAAGGTCGAGGTCTTTGGCAAGCTTTGCGATAACTTCATAGATATGTGCGATAACTGCACTGTTCTCAGGGGTTATCTCGTCAAGCTTTGAAATATGCTGCTTAGGGATAACAAGATAATGAATCGGAGCTGTAGGAGCAATGTCCTCAAAAACGTATGTCAGCTCGTCCTCGTATATTTTCTTTGAAGGTATTTCCCCGGAAATAATTTTACAAAAAAGACAATCTTCCATTTATCTCTCCGCCTTTCAAAAAGGGGTAGGCTGCACAGCATTTTGCACAGCCTTTGCCCATATTATTTTACAAATTCGCCAACTATTTCGTTTACCTTGTCAAGTGCCTCGTCAATCTTGAATCTGTCGCCGATACCAGCCATAGCAGAGTCAGGACGTCCGCCGCCCTTACCGCCTGTGAGTGCTGCTACCTTGCCTGCTATCTTGCCTGCGTGAGCACCCTTTGCAACAGCGTTCTTGCCGCAAACTACAACAAGGTTTGCCTTTTCACCGTCAACGCCTGCAACAACTGCAACTGCGTCAGCTTCTCTTGCTTTAAGCTCGTCGCCCATTTTTCTGAGCATATCAGGTCTTGTATTTGTGAGCATTGCAGTAACTACCTTAACGCCGTTGACCTCATACGGGTTATCGAACAGCGACTTTGTTTTGAGATTTGTTATCTCAGCCTGCAAAGCGTCTCTTTCCTTTTCAAGATCCTTGACTTCCTGCATGATAGTGTGGCATCTCTTTACGATGTCCAGTGGATTTGCAAGCTTAAGGCTTTCAGCCGCCTGCTGGATAGTTGCGGCTCTTTCCTCAACAAGCTCCAGAACGCCTCTGCCTGTCACGGCTTCGATACGTCTTACGCCTGATGCTACAGAGCTTTCGGAGATTATCTTGAACAGACCTATTCTTGAAGTATTGTCAAGATGTGTACCGCCACAGAACTCGATAGAAGCTGTTTCGTCACCGTCACCCATTGTTACTACCCTTACAGTTTCGCCGTATTTCTCACCGAACAGAGCCATAGCACCAAGCTTCTGAGCTTCTGCGATAGGCATTTCTTCCATTTTTATATCAAGAGCTTCAAGGATATACTTGTTTACAAGTGCTTCGACCTTGAGCTTCTCCTCTGCTGTCATTGCGTTGAAGTGAGAGAAGTCAAATCTAAGTCTGTGAGCGTCAACGAGCTGACCTGCCTGATGAACGTGTTCACCGAGAACTTTTCTCAGTGCAGCCTGAAGCAGATGTGCGCAGCTATGGTTTCTCATAACAGCATAGCGTGTCTTTCTGTCAACAGTGAAGTGAGCCTTCTGACCTACAGCTATCTCGCCCTCTTCAACAACTGCCTTATGAGCGAACTTGCCTGCAACGACCTTCTGTGTGTCAACGACTCTGCACTTACCGCTTTCTGTAACGATAGTACCGATATCGCCCACCTGTCCGCCGCTCTCTGCATAGAATGGCGTCTGTGAAGATACGATATATACTTCATCGCCAGCCTTTGCGTTTTCGATAAGCTCATCATCAGTTGTGATGAATGATATCTCGCTGTCGCCCTCGAGCTTGTCATAGCCGATGAACTCTGTGTGGAAATCCTTGTCTATCTTATGGAAAACAGTTTCGTCAGCACCCATATACTTTGTTGCAGCATGAGCGTTCTTGGCTGTTTCTCTCTGCTTTGCATAGCACTCAGCAAAGCCCTCCTCATCACAGGTCATGCCCTTTTCTTCAAGGATCTCTCTTGTAAGGTCGATAGGGAAACCGTATGTGTCGGAAAGCTTGAAGCAGCTCTCACCGTCAAGCTCCGTCTTGCCGTCTTTCTGCATCTGTGCGATAAGATCGTCAAGTATCTTCATACCTCTGTCGATAGTGGCATTAAAGTTCTGCTCCTCAGTTGTGAGCACCTTTACAATATAGTCATACTTTTCTTCAAGCTCGTTATACTCACACTTGTTGCAGTCAACAACAGTTTTTACAAGGTCTTTGAGGAAAAGTCCGTTTATGCCGAGAAGCTTTCCGTGACGAACGGCTCTTCTGAGCAAACGTCTCATAACGTATCCTCTGCCCTCGTTTGACGGCAGAATTCCGTCTGATGCCATGAATGTTACAGAACGGATATGGTCTGTGATAACTCTGATAGAAACGTCCTTCTTATACTCCTTGCCGTACTCACAGCCTGCTATCTTACAAACATGATCTCTGATAGCCTTTACTGTATCAACGTCAAAGATAGAGTCAACGTCCTGCATGATAGAAGCAAGTCTTTCAAGACCCATACCTGTGTCAATATTTTTCTGCTTAAGTGGAGTATAAGTGCCGTCCTCATGTCTTTCAAACTGTGTGAACACAAGGTTCCAGAACTCCATATATCTGTCGCAGTCGCAGCCGACCTTACAATCAGGCTTGCCACAGCCATATTTCTCTCCTCTGTCGAAATATATCTCTGAACATGGACCGCAAGGGCCGTCTGTTCCAGCCTCCCAGAAGTTGTCTTCCTTGCCCATTCTTACGATATGATCCATTGGAACGCCAGCGTCCTCATGCCATATCTTTTCAGCCTCGTCATCGTCCTCATAAACAGAGATATAAAGTCTGTCCTTTGGCAGTTTGAGTACCTGTGTAACATACTCCCAAGCCCATGCAATGGCTTCCTTCTTGAAGTAATCGCCGAATGAGAAGTTACCAAGCATTTCAAAATATGTGCCATGTCTTGCCGTCTTACCAACGTTTTCGATATCGCCTGTTCTGATACACTTCTGACAAGTTGTCATTCTTGTTCTCGGAGGTGTTTCCTGACCTGTGAAGTAAGGCTTCAGAGGTGCCATACCTGCAACGATAAGCAGCAGGCTGTTATCGTTCTGAGGTACGAGAGGGTAGCTCTTGTGTCTTAAGCAGCCCTTGCTCTCAAAAAATTTCAGATAAGATTCACGCAGTTCATTAAGTCCTGTCCATTCCATAAATTCAGATCCTTCCAAATGAAATTATTCGCAAAATAAAAAAAACGGCTCGTCCCTAAACATGGGACGAAACCGACAGTTCCGTGTTACCACCCAAATTGCCGAACTCATCGCCCGACCACTCGAAGCCCTTTAACGCAGAGCATACGTTGCTGTTTTCAGCACCGCTCAGGTTAGCCACCGAACTTGCCGCAAAGGCTTTCACCCACCGCCTTTTCTCTTTACCGACACTGTTTCGGATAATTCCGTCACCGCATTTTGCATATATTGATATTATAAAGCATAACCCGACGATTGTCAAGCACTTTTTTATTAAGGCTATTTCAACTTCCGTGTTGATGTTAACAAACATTTCACAATCAACAAGATGTTAATTCTACAGACAATCCCCTTGAAATTATATATAAATAATGCTATACTAAGTTTATTACAAAATTAGACAGAGGTGATCAAGTGCTCGCCGTTTGTATGACGCTGATCGACGATGATGATAAATCAGAGTTCAGAAAAATATATGACTCTTTTGAAAGAAAATTGTTCGTGTTCTCAATGTCAAAGTTACATAATAATGCCTTGGCAGAAGAAGCTGTTTCAGAAACATTTTTGGCGTTAGCAGAAAATTTCAAAAAAATTCATAGTTTAGAACCAGCCGAAATAGTCGCTTATACAGTTATTATTAATAGAAACGTGTGTATCGATATTCTTGAAAAAGAAAATAAACACAGTATCAATGTCCAGATAGATGATAAAATTAAAGAGATATCTGAAGACTATGACCACATTGAAAAGCTTATTGTTGCTGATATGGTCGAAAAGCTGCCTGATATTTATCGTGACGTTATTATGATGAAATATTTTTATGGCTTTAAGGTCAATGAAATATCAAAGCAACTACATCTATCTGTTGGAGGAGTAAAATCAAGACTTGAACAAGCCCGAAAAATACTCAGAAAGGATATGAATGACGATGAGTGATACACGATCAGAATTAAAAAAGCTTGTGCCTTTGTATTGCAACGAATTAAATAGCCTAGACCTGTCATCATACAGCAATTATGAGTTTTCTGAGGACTATCTGAACAAAAAAGAAAAGCTCATAAAGAACCAAAGCCGCATCTATTATCCGCTTATCAAAACCACAGGACGAAGGATCGCTTCTGCCATAATTGCGGCAGCCATTATGGGTACAACGACTGTTGCCGCCTATACACCTGCAAGAAATGCGGTAAGGAATTTCTTCCTGCGAATTTTCAATGATCACACCATTGTATCTGTTCAACATGATAGCAAAGATATAGGCAATCACAAAAGCAAGATAGAAAAGCAATATAGTATTACTGTTCCGGAAGGCTTTGTTTTAGATGAAAGCGAAAGTGTTTCAACAAGCAGCAATATTGGTTTGCGATATTATTCAGAAAACAAATCTGAAAGTATATATTTCGACCAATATACAGCGGATTCTTATTCTTCATATTATGATAATGAACGTGGTCATTTCAAAACTTCATCGGATAAATTCGGAAATGAGTTTATTTTATACACAAATGATGATTTCATAAGTATTTTGTGGGATAATGGTGAATATATATTTGAATTAAGCGGTGGCATATCTGAATCAGAAATAATGGACATCTACTATTCTGTAAAATAGGAATTAATAGTGCATGGTGTGATACAGTACACTATTTTTATGCAATAATAATAAAAACAAGTACGTGCAATTGTGAAAACATACAAACTTATGTATTTCAACCAGCCATTTTCACTGCTTTTTCAGTTTATATAATTGAAAGGCGGTGAAAATGATGAAAAAGTTTATATGCTTAGTTCTGACGGTTATTCTGACGTGCTGTATTACAGTATCTGTTTCTGCTTCTTTCGAAGATATTGCAATAACCGATAAGGTTGATGCAAGGTATGCGTATACCAACAAAATTGAATCTACGTTGAGTATCTCATCAAATAATGCAATTTGTCAATCAACAGTACAAGGTAGTTCGGGAACTGTGACAAAAATAGTCATTAAGCAGACATTGCAGTATAAAAGCGGTACAAAATGGCTTGATGTAGCAAGTTGGGTCAAAACTGTAAACACATTTACTCTTAGATTCAATAATACCAAATACAATATCGGTAGCGGTACTTATCGAGTTAAGACAACAGCTGATGTTTACAGCGGCTCAAAGCATGAAACTGTTACGGCTTACAGCAAGACTGCTTCGTGTTGATGAGCGTTGTTTACAATTTAAAGCTGCTGATTCCAATGAAGATATGAATATTTATTATGCACAATTATTCATTGCAATAATTGTGTGATATGATGAAGTTAAAATACTCTGCAACAAAACTTGAAGAAAATCACACCTATATTATGAAAAATATCGTTAAGAGAATCGCAGCTATGGGTGCTGCTGTTATGATGATGAGTTCTATGGCAATCGGTGCAAGTGCATATTCTGGTTCAATTAATCTCCATTATACAAGCGGAGCACCATCATCTGATAATACTACAAAGAATTCTTGGACGGTATATACATCTACGCCAACACAAACGATGAAAATCACATCGTTCACTAGAGGAAATGGTTCTGCTTATGTGAATTTGTTCAACCCCATGGGAATAAACTCAAATGTCTCAAGTGTTACAACGAAAACAAAGGCAAATGTAAAAACTGGTGTTAAGATAACTGTTTCAGCAACATTGAAAAACTACGGTTCAGGTGGATATTCTGCATATGGTTCAATAAAAGGCTAATAAATTCGGGCAATAGCGCTGAATAAATGCTAATATATGTACTGCACAGTATATATAACTGTGCAGTATTATCTTAGCATCTGTATATTTTTCATATAACTTTAGACTGGGAGATAAAAACATGAAAAATCTAAAATTACTTGCCGCAGCGGTGGCTGTCGTTCTTGCAGGCTGTGCGCAGACACCTGACAGCGTAAGATTCTCTGCCGAGAAAGACAGTAAAGAGAGAAATGAGATCACAGCTATACAGTACATATCTTCCAACAAACTAAGTGATGACATAGACAATGCTCTTGATAAAAGCTATACTCAATTTGATCTGAGAGAAAATATCAGTGTGGAATTGCCCGAAGATTACTGCGAAGTCGATTTTACTCAGATATCGGATTATGAGGAAAATTACGAAAAGATAATGACCCGGATTTTTGGCAAGGATGTTCTCGACCGTGAGAATACAGTTCATGATGAAACCGGCGACGGCATGGTAAGTTACAGCTTTAGCAACGATGACGAGAAAATGTATGGCTGCGTTGGAAATAACGGCTTTATCTGTTTTGCCAAGCCCTCAGCTTTTGATGATCTCTTTAACGGCGGAAACAGAGTCAAGATCTATCATATTGACAGAGATGACGATCTTTCAGACAGCTATGAACTGGACGGAACTTCAGTCACGATCAAGCAGGCAGCTGATTTTGCTCAGGAATGGCTCGATAAGAACTATGCCGATCTTGAACCTGACTTGGAGATAGCCGTTAAAACTATAATTGTAAGACAAAGCGATCAGGGCATTTACTCTTTTGATATCCATGCGTCTAAAAAATACAACGGCGTATTGCTTGACGATCTTGTGCAAATGACAGATACGTCTGATGAAAGTATGTCGAAAATGAAATATATCACGCAGGGCATATATATGCAGATGTTTAAAAGCGACGAGATAGGCAGCCTTACTAACGGCAACGGTATCTTGATACCAAAAAAAGAAAGATCTGTTGATAAGATAATTTCCCTGTCAAGTGCAATGGGGTTTATTGAAAATACTTTTACAGATTTTAATGAGAAAATGGAGATAAGTGCCATTGACCTTAAATACACACTCACCCCTCTTAACGATAATAAAAACGATCAAAGCTGCTACGATGCAGGCATAAAATTTGACAGCCATTTGGTCTGGGAGTTTGTTATGGATGTTCCCGAAAATGAAATGCCAGTAGGTGATGAATATTCATCGGCAGGCAATATTCAGCGATTTATTTATCTTGACGCTGAAAGCGGCGATCTTGATTATGAGTTTGATATAAATATGCTTATGCAGTGAGGTAGATCATGAAACAAAAGAAGTTTATGACGTTTTCGTGTATCGTGTTTTCTGCTGTTATTTTTCTGACTTCCTGTGGGGAAAATAAACCACAGTCGGATCTCTCTGCTGTTGACAGCGTGTCAAATATGCCGGAGAGCACCGTGTCAAAGCCAAGTTCGGAATTTGAGAACATAACTGTGGAAACAGAAAAATATGAGAATGAACAGCTTACATTCACATATGAGGGCAAAAGCTATACATTGCCGCTTTCAAGAGATAACTTTAAAGACGATATAGTTTATTATCCTGGATCAAAGCTCCACTCAGAACAGATCATAAACAATAAGCTTGGTGAAAAGGTCACTGCTGTTCTTACCGTTGATGATGGAATAACTAAGATCAAGCTGTGTGATGTTATAGGTCAAAACGGCAAAGTTTTTTCAAACAGCGGCGGCATTTGTACTATGACAAGAACGGGCGGATCTGCCTGTGAATTTACAGATCCACAAAGAACATTAAAAGCCGACCTGAACGATCTTATAGTATATCAGGAAATAAACTATCCCGATGAAGTCGATGATGTTGTATATGTGGGGTATCTTTTCAAGGACAATAATTTTATCCTTAATCAACTGTATGTTGCCGAATATGACGAAAATGGAGAGAAAAACTATGAAGAACAGCTAAACCGTGACCTCCCCAGCTTTTTCGGCACAGTACAGACCATAGGCGACAACACGGCCGAAATTAAGCTCACAGACAAAAAGACAGTATGCACAGTGCCTACATATTATTGCGACGGTGAGCTTAGCGAGGGGCTTGAAGTCATGGTGATACTCGACAGCTCCACAGATCTTTTCGGGAGCGGAAAGTCGGAGAGTTTTGATTACGCCGTTATCTGCACAGACCCTGCGGAGTATGACCCCTCAGGGCATGAGTTTGGAAATCTCGCCTACGCCAAAGCTGACAGCAATAATCTTGGTAGGTTTATCTACACCGAGATCGGAGATATAGAGAAATGAAACTAAAACTTCTAAACACAATAAAATGTGACCTGAACAAAAGCATAATAAACATAGGCTTTGCAGGTGCGGTGCTGCTGACAACAGTGCTTGCTTTCACCTCCTCGGTCTATACAGACCTTGCCACCGATAAATCATATTCGGTGTTCGAGTCACTTTTCACTCTCGATAAAAATATTCTCCGCACCGACCCAATTCTGTCCTCTGTGCTGGTTTTCAGAAACGGACTTTCGGGATATATCACAATGTTTTTGCCTATTGTCGTGGCATTCCCATTCATGGTGTCTTTCTGTGCAGAGCGAAATAACGGACTGATGCGTTTCACCATATCTCGCACAGGCAAGCTAAGATATTATCTTTCAAAATTCATATCCGCTCTTATCTCAGGCGGACTTGCCGTTATGCTCGGTATAGCTGTTTACGGCATAGCCTGTGCAGTGCTTTTTCAACCACTTTCGGAGTTTGACGTATCAGCCGACCAGCTTCAATACATAATGCAAGACAGCACAGGTAGAACCATAATCCAAATGCTTGCAGTAGCTTTCGCATATGGTGCAGTTTCCACACTGCCTGCGTTTTTCCTAAGCTCTTTCTGCAAAAATCCGTATATCATAACCTGCCTGCCTTTTATGCTCAACTATGTCCTCACAACAATGCTCAATAGGATAATAGACGCAAATCTTTTCAACGATAACTTTGATTTTGATAGAGCAAACGCCTTTTATCCAAGCTCTGTGACGAATTTTCTGTATATACAAAGCTTTGACAGAAGTGCAAAGTGGATAACTGCGGTGAACTGTTCGGTGGCGATCGTTGCCCTGCTGGGATTTATTATCGTGATGAATTTGCGCAAGGACAAGGGGGTGTAGGTCAGCTATGATGAAAAATTTCAGCCTTAAACAAAGCTTTTTCTGTTCAAGAGCGGAGTTCATAAAGTGGATATGCGACGCACGAATGATAATCCTAGGAGTGCTTCTTATCTTCATTTACAGCTTTGCTATCGAGCCTCTTAAATCAAACGCCAAGCTTATGGGCGAACCGCTGAATATCCTTGAGCCTTTTATCGCCATAGCTAATTCAGGTGCGATACTTCTTATCATACCGCTGGTTTTCCTCACACTTATCGCAGATTTTCCCAAGATAGACACCAACACAGTTTTCTACATAATGCGTGTGGGCAGGCTTAACTGGCTGTTCGGACAGCTTTTGAAGCTCATTTTTATGGCTTTATCTTATCTTGCAGTGATATTCTTGGGCGCAGTGCTTCCAATGCTTTCAGACGGTTTTTGGTACAACGGCTGGAGCAACGTGGCGACAAAGTTCGCTTCACGCTTTCCTGAACATTCGGGCAATTTCGGCGTGCAGCTTCTCCCTGAAAATCTCTACAATCAGCTCACAGTATTTTCAACCGCAGTGCAAAGCTACCTGCTCGTGTTCGCATACCTTATGATAATAGGGCTTATCCTGCTGAGCTTTTCACTTGTGAAACACAAAACTGTGGGTTTTGTCCTCTGCGGAGCGGTGATATCTTTAGGCACGGCGTTCTGCTCCATAAAGACCACGCTTATGTGGACAATGCCAATGGCGAACAGCATAATATGGCTGCACTACACAAAATATTTCCGTGAGCCTGTTATGTCAATGAGTTTTTCGGTCAGCTATCTTGCCATATTTATAGCGGTGCTGCTGGCGTTCTGCTTTATCGCCATAAGAAAATTCAATTACGACAATGTTGCTGAGATAGCAAGTTAGGGATTAGGGGGACGAAATGGATATCATCAATGTAAATGACGTATGCCTTACTCTTGGCAAAACGGAGATACTAAAGCACATAAACGTGTCCTTTGAGGAGGGCAAGATACACGGACTTATCGGCAGAAACGGCAGCGGAAAGACAATGCTTATGAAGTGCATATGTGGTTTTATCAAGCCCACGAGCGGCGAGATTATCGTTGACGGCAAGCAGGTGGGCAAGGACGTTGACTTCCCGAAAGATATGGGTATCATTATTGAAACACCTGGGTTTATACCGTATTACAGTGGATACAAAAATCTCAAACTTCTTGCGGGGCTGAACAACAAGATCGGCAAAGAGGAGATAAAAAGCAGTATGAAACAGGTGGGACTTGATCCTGACCTAAAGCGTCACGTTCGTAAATACAGCCTTGGTATGCGGCAGAGGCTTGGTCTGGCACAGGCTATTATGGAAAATCCGAAGATACTCATTCTTGACGAGCCTTTCAATGGTCTTGACAAGGACGGCGTAAAAGAAATGCGTGAGTACCTACTTTCATACAAGGAGCAGGGCAAGACTATTCTTATATGCTCACACTCTACGGAGGACATCTCAGTGCTGTGCGATACTGTGCATGAAATGGATAAGGGAGTCATTGTGGGAGTAAGGTGACATAAACTGAATAAGTATGGATTCGTACAAACAGATATCAGGAGCCGATATTGATAGGTTAAAATTAGGACTATTCTAAATAGGATAAGCTGCCACAGATTTTTCTGTAGCAGCTTATTTTTGTTTGTGCTATTTCTTCTTGCGAAGATATCCGTCATCATCATATTTCTTAGCTATATGCTGTGCAGCTTGCCAATCGCCCCATTTGTCTACAGTCTTATCCCAAATTGTCATATATTACAACATGCTTTCTGAAAAAGTTTACATTTATCAACTTGGAAGTTGAAATAGCCTTTATTAATAAAATATCCATTGCTAAAAGCAGAGGGAAATGCTATAATGTTCAGGGTGATTTATATGTATGTTTGTCTGATATGCAAAAAACGGCTCAGAAAGCTTGACAACGTATGGCACTGTCAGAACGGTCACAGCTTTGATATTGCGAGAAAAGGATATGTAAATCTGCTTACCACAAAGGGCAGAAACCCTAAGAACGCAGGGGATAATGCGGAAATGGTAAAGGCGAGAACGGATTTCCTCGACCGTGACTATTATCTGCCGCTTGCGAAGAAAACGGCTGAGGTAATGGGCGGTCTGCTTGAAAATGTGAAACAGCCTTATATTATCGACAGCGGCTGCGGTGAGGGTTTTTACACTGTGAACTATGCCAAGGCACTGCCAAAGGCGAAGTTTTACGGCATTGACATATCAAAGGCGGCAGTTGCCCACTGCATGACGAGGATACATTGCGAAAATATCACAAATTGCGAATTTGCAGTGGCATCGTCATTTCAGCTTCCGTTTATAGACAAATTTGCAGACCTTATCGTATGTACATTTGCACCTGTTTCAAATGACGAATACGCAAGGGTGCTGAAAGACGGCGGAAAGCTTGTGGTAGTTTCTCCGTCCCCAAGACATCTGTTTGAGCTTAAAGAAGTGCTTTATGAGAAGCCTTACGAAAACAAGCCCAATGTATACGGACTTAATAAATTTGACGAGTCAGAGGAGATAATTTTTGAATATCCTGTGGTGCTTAAAAGTCAGGAGGATATTTTCAATCTTTTTACAATGACTCCGTATTACTACAAAACATCTGCCGAGGCGGTGGAGAAGCTTAAAAAGGTGAACAGGCTTGAACTTACCTGTGGCTTTTCTGTCAGGACATTTACGAAAAAGAGAGGTTTTTGATACATGAATAAAGATATTTTCTGCAAAGGATATACTTGGGGATTTTTCTCCAAGAGAGGTGATTTTCAGACAGAAGCGGCAGAAAAGTCAATGGAAAGGCTTGCTTCAAACGGCTTGAACTGGATATGTATCCCTGTAAACGCATTGCAGGAGAGCTTTGCAAGCACAAGAGTTTTCAGTGATTATGAGAGAACACAATCTGACGAAGACATTGCCTTCGCTATAAAAAAAGCAAAGTCACTGGGGCTTAAAGTCTGCCTTAAGCCTATGGTTGATTGCCTTGACCATTCATGGCGTGCAAGGATAGACTTTCCGCCTGAGAACCCTGAATATTGGGACAAGTGGTTCAAGTCATACACAGCTTTTATGCTCCACTATGCAAAGCTTGCAGAAAAGCTCGGCTGTGAAATGCTCTGCACAGGCTGTGAAATGGCAGGAATGGACAAGCAGTCCGACAGATGCAGAACGCTTATCGCACAGGTGAGAGAGGTCTACAGCGGTATCGTTATGCACAACATCAATCACGGTGACGAACAGCGTTTCGATTGGCTCAGCGACGTGGATATCATTGGCATCTCAGGCTACTACCCTGTTACAGACGGTGTGAACAGGGACAAGAAACATATGCTCAGTCGCTGGAACGAAGTTGTCGGCTCTCTTGAAAAGGCTCACAAGCATTTCAACAAGCCTATAATGTTCGCTGAGATAGGCGTGCGAAACGAGGAGGGCTGCACTCAGTACCCTTGGGATTTCCATGACAGGCTCGACAAGCCACTTGACGAGCAGGAGCAGGCAGATTTCTACGACACTGCAATGGAAGCAACCTGGGATCTGGATTGGTTCTGCGGCTATTTCTGGTGGGATTGGAAAGCTATCCTGCCGCCAATAGAGAAAGCCAAAGAAAACCGTGACTTCACAGTTTACGGCAAGCTTGGCGAAGAAGTGCTGAAAAAGTGGTACACAAAATACTGATATGTACAAAAATCCGGACTGTTTATCATTGGATAGACAGTCCGTTTATTTTTATATGCGTTCGCACGTTAATTATATTTTTTCATAATAAACAGTACAAATAATCGTACTTTTATCCAACCGCCGCAGGTATTTTTTCTTTTCCTCGTTTAACAATGACAGGGTATTCCTTGAAAATATGTCTGCGTATAAAATTATCCGCAAGCACACCAATATAGGATAACCCAAACCACACAAAAGCAAAGGGCAGGCATATCTGTCCGTCAAAATTCAGCGGCACTTCCTCATAGCTCCATATGCCCATGCCGAGATAGCGGTTGAGATACTCCCCTGCAAGAAATTCTATGGCAGTGATAAATGCTGCCGACACTGCAAGCACAGACAGCAGACTCACTCCTCGCCTGCGCTCGCCATTCATGATATGGATAACCAGCATTGAAGTTCCCCCAAGCACCCCCATTGTGATATGAGAATATCCCCTGTTAAGTATTTCCATGAAGCCGTAGCATATTGCGCCCACTGAAAAAAGCGTAAGTATCTTATACATCTTTGCCGCCACATTCTCACCGCCCTGTTTTTTATCGCCCTAATATTAAAATGTACAGAAATCAGAGATTTAAAACCTTGAATACAAAATAAATTTATGGCAATTTCAAGATACAAAAAAACGGACAACTCAAGCTGTCCGTTTTATTGTACTAATATGATATTTTATACCTGCCAGCTGTTAAGATATTTTTCCTGCTCAGGTGTAAGCTTATCTATCTCAAGCTCCCAGAATTTAAGCTTTCTGTTTGCAACTTCCTTGTCTATCTCATCAGGAACATAAACTATCTTGTCTGTAAGCTTGTCTTTGTTTTTAACAAGATAAGCCGCAGAAAGGGCTTGGATAGCAAAGGACATATCCATTATCTCGGCAGGGTGACCGTCGCCTGCGGCAAGGTTTACAAGTCTGCCCTCGCCGATAACATACAACCAATTACCGTTCGGAAGCTTATAACCGTCAATATTGTTTCTTGCAAGCTTGCTTTCAACAGACAGCTTTTTAAGTCCAGCCATATCTACCTCGCAATCAAAGTGACCTGCGTTACAGAGTATAGCACCATCTTTCATGTTCATGAAAGCTTTCTCAGTAATAACGTCCTTACAGCCTGTTACAGTAACGAAGAAGTCGCCCACCTTAGCGGCGTCAACCATTTTCATTACCTTGAAGCCGTCCATAACAGCCTCCATAGCCTTTATAGGGTCGACTTCGCAGACGATAACGCTTGCACCAAGACCCTTTGCTCTCATCGCCACGCCCTTGCCACACCAGCCGTAGCCTGCAACAACAACGTTCTTGCCTGCAACGATAAGGTTAGTTGTTCTGTTTATTCCGTCCCATACAGACTGACCTGTGCCATATCTGTTATCAAAAAGATACTTGCACTTTGCATTGTTTACAAGCATCATAGGGAATTTGAGCTGACCGTCCTTGTTCATTGCAATAAGACGGATAATGCCCGTAGTAGTTTCCTCACAACCACCGATAACGTTCGGTATCAGCTCAGGATATTCATTGTGGATAAGGTTTACAAGGTCACCGCCGTCATCTATAATAATGTTTGGACCTACCTTGACTACCTCGGATATATGTCTGTGATACTCCTCGTCAGTTGCACCGTGCCATGCAAAAACGTTCAAGCCGTCATGCACAAGACCTGCCGCAACATCGTCCTGAGTAGACAGCGGATTGCTTCCTGTGATGTACATTTCAGCACCGCCTGCTGCAAGGACTTTGCAAAGATAAGCGGTCTTAGCTTCAAGGTGGATAGAAAGCGCAACTTTCAGCCCCTTAAAAGGCTGATCTCTCTTGAAATCTTCCTCAACGCTTCTGAGCAGTGACATATTCTGTCTTACCCATTCTATCTTTCTTTTGCCGCTTTCCCACAAGCTTTCATCTCTTATTTCGCTCATTTTATCAATTCCTTTCGGTTTATTATTCGATCAATATTATAATTATACCCTATTTCTCCCCGTTTGGCAAGAGGTCAAAAGCAATTCATTATACTACGCAAATTTACAGCACGTTCATAAAATTAAATTAAACAATTTCTTGACAAAAAAACAAGGTAAGCGTATAATAATATTATGTGTGCGAATAGTAAAAACGTGCATAAATCATGATTTTTAAGGAGTGTGTACAAATGGACGACGCCAGTCAGAATACGATCGCCCCTCGATTGCAGAGCGGCTCGCCCGTTTGTGGCAGCCTTTTTGTGATCTAAATATCAATTTTAATTGAATAGGACGATCTGTGTTTTGGTAGATCCTTATATTTGTACAGAGTTGGTATAAGTACGATTATTTGTACTGTTGTGCTTATTACCGCTGCTGTTAGGGGGAAACATTATGTTTAACACAGTATTGGAGTTGCTCAAAAGCAGAAACTACAAGGCTATCCGTGAAATATTTATGGATATGAACGAAGCCGACGTGGCTGCTCTTTTGCAGCAGTTTTATGACGATCACGAGGTCGAGAAATATGAGCTTCCGTTGCTGTTCCGTCTTTTGAACAAGGACGTTGCGGCTGACGTTTTCGCTTACATGGACAGCGATACACAAATGATGCTTATCAATGCCTTTACGGATAAGGAGCTTCAGGAGATCGTTGACGACCTTTACCTTGATGATACGGTAGATATTATCGAGGAAATGCCTGCAAATGTTGTTGCAAGGATAATCAAGTCTACTGACACTGAAACGAGAAAGCAGATAAATCAGATACTCAAATATCCTAAAGACAGTGCAGGCTCTATTATGACCACCGAGTACGTTTATCTTCACAGAAGCTACACCGCCAAGGAAGCACTGGATTGGATAAGACACGTTGGTATGGTCAAGGAAACTGTAAATACACTTTATGTCACTGAGAACAGAAAGCTCGTGGGCGTGCTTTCACTGCTTGATATCGTAACTGCTGATGATAACGATAAAATAGAGGACATAATGGAGGACAACGTTATTTCCGTTGATACCCTTGAGGATAAAGAGTATGTTGCTTCCATGTTCTCAAAATATGACTTTCTTTCTCTGCCTGTTGTTGACAGAGAAAACCGCATGGTCGGTATCGTTACATTTGACGACGCTATGGACGTTATCGAGGAGGAGACCACTGAGGACTTCTCGAAAATGGCTGCCGTTGCGCCAAGTGACGATTCATATTTTAAGACCTCTGTTTTCACTCATGCGAAAAACAGAATAGCATGGCTTTTGATACTTATGCTGTCGGCTACCCTTACGGGTGCTATAGTAAACAAATATCAGTCTGCTTTTGCGGCTGTCCCTGTTTTGGTATCGTTCCTGTCAATGCTTAGTGGCACAGGCGGAAACTGCGGTTCTCAGACCTCGACCCTTGTTATAAGAGGCATGGCGCTTGGTGAGATAAGAATGAAAGACTTTTTCAAGGTCATGTGGAAAGAGTTCAGAGTCGCGCTTCTTTGCAGCATTATCCTCGCTATAGTCAATGCTATAAGAATAATTCTGGTGTATCACGGTGACACATCTGTGGATTGCTACAAGCTTGCGTTCACGGTAAGTATGGCTATCATGGCAACTGTTGTGCTTTCAAAGCTTATCGCCTGTATGCTCCCAATGGCTGCCAAGAAACTTCATCTTGACCCTGCTATCATGGCTGCCCCGCTTATCACCACTATCGTTGACACTTGCTCAACACTGATATTCTTCACATTGGCTACTATCGTATTTGATATAAAATAGAAAAAAAATATGGCGGTTATCTCCTTTCAGGCTATCTTCTGCAAAGGTGCGGCCGCCCGTTTTATGGATAAAAATAAATTTGATTTTGATTTGAAAGGAAATAGTTATGGCTCAGAATTATGACGTAGTTGTTGTCGGTGCAGGTGCAGCCGGCGTATTCATGGCATACGAATTTGTCAAGCTTGACAAAAACATAAGAGTTTGCATTATTGATCAGGGCGGACCTGTCAGCAAGCGTAAGTGTCCTATAGATGGCAAAAAAGTTAAGTCCTGCATTCACTGCAAGGTATGCTCAATTATGCACGGCTTCGGCGGTGCAGGCGGAATGTCGGACGGCAAATATAACATCACAAACAATTTCGGCGGTGACCTTTACACATTTACCGGCAAGGAAAAGGCTATCGAGCTTATGCAGTATGTTGACAAGATAAACCTTGAAATGGGCGGTCAGGACGCTAAGCTTTACTCCACAACTTCTTCCGACATCAAGGCAATGGCTCTGAAATATGACCTCCACCTCCTTGACGCTCAGGTAAGGCACCTTGGCACTGACAGAAATATGCAGATACTTCAGAACATCTATGACTTTGTCAAGGACAAGATTGACATAAAATTTTATGAAAGTGTTCAGGGTATAACAGGCAAGGAGAACGACTTCACTGTTATCACAGACAAGGACGAGTATCACTGCTCAAACGCTGTTGTTGCGGCAGGCAGAAGCGGTTCAAAATGGATATCTGAGATATGTGACAACTTTGGTATCAAAAGGCGTTCAAACAGAGTTGATATCGGCGTTCGTGTTGAGATACCTGCGGCTGTTTTTGAGCATATCACAAGCAAGGTATACGAAAGCAAGATAGTTTACCGCACAAAGAAATACGGCGACCTTGTAAGAACATTCTGCATGAACCCATACGGTGAGGTAGTTACCGAGAATACAAACGGCATCATCACAGTAAACGGACACAGCTATGCTGACCCTGCGCTGAGAACTGAGAACACAAACTTCGCTCTGCTGGTATCCAACACATTCTCTGAGCCTTTCAAGGACTCAAACGCATACGGTGAGTCTATCGCAAGGCTGTCTAATATGCTTGGCGGCGGTGTGCTTGTTCAGCGTTTCGGTGATCTTGTTGCAGGCAGACGTACAAATGAACACCGCTTTGGTCAGACGTTCCTTAACCCTACTCTCAAAGCTACTCCGGGCGACCTGAGCCTTGTTATCCCAAAGCGACAGCTTGACGATATTATCGAAATGATATACGCTCTGGATAAGATAGCACCCGGTATGGCGAATATCGACACGCTTCTTTACGGCGTTGAGGTCAAGTTCTACAATTCAAGAGTTGACGTTGACGAGAACCTTGAAACTGCTGTCAAAGGTCTTTACGTCCTTGGCGACGGCTCAGGCGTTACGCACTCTCTGTCGCAGGCTTCTGCATCAGGAGTATTTGCCGCAAGGACTATTTCAGAAAAATTCAACTGATCTCATATATCACAAAAGCCGCACTGCCAAAAAAGCAATGCGGCTTTATTTTTATGCCTTACTCTTCAAGAAGCTTTATATATCCCTTAATGATATCAACGCACTTGTCATAGCTCATGTCGCTGGTATCAAGACACAGATTGTAGTTTTTCGCATTTGTCCAATCCCTGCCTGTGTAGTGACGATAATAATCGCTTCTCTCCTTGTCTGTCTTTTCGATTATCTTGACAGCCTCTTTTACAGAAACACCATACAGATCGACGATATTCTTGACCGCAGTTTCCATATCAGAATATATGAAAACCTTAAGCACGTCTTTTCTGTCACGGAGGATATAGTCAGCACATCTGCCAACTATTACCGCAGGCTCTCTGTCTGCAAGCTGCTTTATTATCTTCGCCTGATAATTGAAAAGATTTCTGTCAGAAGTAAAGTCGTGATCATCAGGGTCAAGAAGCTCACCCTTGTAAACTCCGCCCTTTCTCAGAAAAGAACCTTTCAGTTTTTCATCAACAAGCCCGAAAAAGCGTTCATTTATGCCGCTTTCGTCGCTTGCAAGCTTTATAAGCTCCTTATCATAATATTTTATACCCATATCCTCTGACAGCATTTTTCCTACAGTTCTTCCGCCACTGCCGATGCCCCTTGCAATAGTTATGATCCTTGCCATAAAGCTCAACTCCTATTCACCTAAATATGCTTTCTTGACCGACTCATCATTGATAAGATCAGACGCCTTGCCTGACAGAACTATCTTGCCCGTTTCAAGAACATAAGCTCTGTCTGAGATAGCAAGGGCTTTCTTTGCGTTCTGCTCAACAAGCAGTACAGTTGTGCCGCTCTTTCTGATATCCTCGATTATTTTAAATATGGTTGACACAAGGATAGGTGACAGACCCATTGACGGCTCGTCCATTACAACTATCTTAGGTCTTGACATAAGCGCCCTGCCCATTGCCAGCATCTGCTGCTCACCGCCTGAAAGAGTACCTGCTATCTGATTTTTTCTTTCTGCAAGTCTAGGGAAACGCTCGTATATATCCTGAATATCCTTCGGTATATTCTCCTTGTCTTTTCTTGTAAATGCTCCAAGCTTAAGGTTATCAAGCACTGTGAGGTTTTGGAATATTCTTCTTCCCTCAGGAACGTGTGCAATACCCATCTCGACTATCTTGTGTGCAGGAGTTTTTGTAAGCTCCACACCGTTGAATTTGATAGAACCCGATTTTGCAGAGATAAGACCTGTAAGGGTGTGCAGAGTGGTGGTCTTTCCTGCTCCGTTTGCACCGATAAGGGAAATGACCTCGCCCTCGTTTACCTCAAAGGAGATACCTTTCAAAGCGGCTATCATGCCATAATTGACGTGCAGATCATTGATTTCCAACATTGCCATTTTACTTACCCCCTTATTCGCCCAGATATGCGGTGATAACTTCAGGATTTTTAAGCACTTCCGCTGTCTTGCCCTCGCAGAGGAGCTGACCGAAGTTCAGCACTGACAGCTTTTCGCAGATACCTGAAACAAGGCTCATATCATGCTCGATAAGCAGCACCGTCATATCAAAATTATCTCTTACAAAGCGGATAGTATCCATAAGCTCCGCTGTTTCGTTTGGATTCATGCCGGCAGCAGGCTCGTCAAGAAGCAGCAACTTCGGCTGTGTTGCAAGGGCTCTTGCGATCTCAAGCTTTCTCTGATCGCCATACGGAAGTCCAGAAGCAAGCAGACTCGCCTTATCGTCAAGCTCGAAAACCTTCAGAAGCTCCAGCGCCTTTGCGTCCATTGCCTTTTCAAGCTTGAAATATCTAGGCAGTCTGAAAACGCCTGTAAAGGTGCTGTATTTATAATGATTGTGAAGTGCGACCTTGACGTTGTCAAGCACCGTCATATCCTTAAAAAGTCTGATGTTCTGGAATGTACGGGCAATGCCTGCACGGTTTATTTCGATAGTGTTTTTGCCCGTAATGTTCTTTCCGTCAAGAACGATTGTGCCGTCTGTTGGCTTATAAACGCCTGTGAGCATATTGAAGATAGTGGTCTTTCCTGCTCCGTTCGGCCCAATAAGACCATAGAGCTGACCTTTTTCTATTGTTATGCTGAACTCGTCAACTGCACGGAGTCCGCCGAATGAGATGCCGAGATTTTTTACTTCAAGAAGTGCCATATCACTCAGCCTCCTTTACTTTTTCACGCTTGAACAAAGCCTTGAACTTAGCAGTATTTGCACTGATAAAGGTCTTTGTTTTTTCATTTGAAGTTATTATCATCATTACGATAAGAACGATAGAATAGATAAGCATTCTGTAGCTGTTTATGCTTCTTAGCATTTCTGGAAGCAGAACAAGCACGATAGCTGCGATAACACTTCCTCTGATACTGCCTATACCGCCCAGAACCACGAATACCAAGATAAGGATAGACAGGTTATAGTCGAACTTAGAAGCCTGGAGCGTATAGAAGTTATGAGAATAAAGCGCACCTGCACAGCCTGCAAGGAATGCAGTCAATGCAAAAGTAATAAGCTTATACTTTGTGATGTTAAGACCTACAGACTCGGCTGCGATAACATTATCTCTGATAGCCATTACTGCTCTTCCCGTTCTTGAATATACAAAGTTGTAGGCAATGATAAGAGTGATAAGCAACATAACAGCGCCGATAATGAATGTAGAATCGTTAGGAGTGCCGCTGATACCCTGAGGGCCGTTCAGTATAAGCTTTCCGTCAGGCTCAAGGTTAAGGTTTGACAGACTTTTGAGAGAAACGTGAACACCCTTAGAATCATAACCAAGGTAAAGTGCTGCGAAAACGTTCTTTATGATCTCACCGAACGCAAGTGTAACGATAGCGAGATAGTCACCTTTAAGTCTGAGAACAGGTATTCCTATAAGTATGCCGAACACTGCGGCAATTATTCCGCCTATAAGGATAGCCAAAGGAAATCTTATCCACACATTTTCAATAGTTTCAGAAGTAACGATAGAGAATATCGCACTTGTATATGCACCAACGCACATAAAGCCTGCCTGACCCAAGCTAAGCTCGCCAAGTATACCAACTGTCAGGTTAAGGGATACTGCAAGTATAGAGTATACACACAGAGGAACAAGAAGTCCTGTGAGCATACTTGAGATATATCCGCCGCTGCTGAGTATCTGCATTACCACAAAGGCAACTATTACCATTGCGTATGTGATAAAGCTTTTTCTGGTCTGCGGCTTAAAAAACTTTGTTTTTGCGCTAGCCCCTTCTCTTTTCACAAAAAACCAATCCTTTCAGATAAAACAGAACTGCAAAGCAAGTCTGCTCGAAAATTTTAAGTTGACTTTTATACCTTTTCGCTTATCTTCTTGCCGAGGATACCTGTAGGCTTGATGATAAGCACAAGTATAAGAACAGCAAAAACGATAGCATCGGCAAGCTGCGGTGAAATATAGGCACGTCCAAGTATCTCGATAACACCGATAAGGATACCGCCGATCATAGCGCCCGGTATTGAGCCGATACCGCCAAATACCGCCGCAACAAACGCTTTGATACCAGGCATTGCGCCTGTGGTGTTCTGAAGCGTAGGATAAGCTGAGCAAAGCAGTGCGCCTGCAATTGCAGCAAGACCTGAGCCGATAGCGAATGTAAGAGAGATAGTGCGGTTGATGTTTACGCCCATGAGCTGAGCTGCACCTCTGTCCTCAGATACTGCAAGCATTGCACGTCCGCTTTTGGTTTTGTTGATGAACAATGAAAGACCAACTACAATGAGTATAGATACGATTATTGCAACTGATGTTTCTCCGGAAATAACTATCTGTCCGTCAAAAAGCTTGATGCTCGGCACGTTTACAACTGATGTAAAGTTTACAGGCTTTTCACCGAATATAAGCAGTGCGGTGTTCTGCAAAAAGTAGCTGACGCCTATGGCAGTGATAAGCACCGCAAGCGAGGTAGCTTGTCTGAGCGGCTTATACGCCACCTTTTCGATGACTATACCGAGAAGTGTGCAGGCAATAACTGCAAGAACTATAGATAGCCAAGAGTTCAGTCCCCATGTGGTCATGCAGGTGAATATAACATATCCGCCCACCATAATAACATCGCCGTGTGCGAAGTTAAGCATTTTGGCAATACCGTATACAAGCGTATAGCCCAAAGCTATAACTGCGTATATACTGCCGAGGCTTATTCCGTTGATGAGGTTATTAAGAAAACCCATATACAAACATTCCTTCCTTTTGGAATAGACAAAGCACAAGATGTAATCACATATATTACATCTGTCCTTGTCATAAACACAATATACAATAAATTATAACATAACCCCGTAGTTTTTGCAACACATTTTAATGAAATAAATCAAAAAAACCGACAATTTTTCGCAATTGCCGGTTTTTTCATATTAAGCGTACTTTTGTACGCACTTCATTTCAGCTATTACTGAGCAGTAGAAGCGGCAATGTCATCAGCTGTCAGTGCAGAATATGCGCCGTTCTTGATGACAACAGCCTTAGGGTCCTTAGATACGGCACCGTCTTCGCCCCACTTCATGCCTGTACCTGTAAGTCCGTCATATGAGAAGTCCTTATCAGAGATAGCCTTTTTGAGCTTATCGCAGATATCAGAAGCAGACATATCAGCTGTGATGCCTTCCTTCTTCATGAGTTCTGCAAGTACCATTACACCGTCATAAGCGTCTGCAGCGAACTGGTTAGGTGTTTCGCCCTTGTAAGCGTCCTTATACTTCTTAACGAAGTCCTGAGTTGCCTGATCCTGAGCGTCGGCAGCAAATGGTGTAAGGAGCATTACGCCCTCGCAAAGTGAAGTATCAAAGTTCTTAATAGAAAGAAGTCCGTCAAGACCGTCACAACCGAAGAATGTCGGGTTGTAGTTAGCTGACTTGCACTGTGTAAGGATAAGTGAAGCCTGCTGATAGTAGATAGGCAGGAACACGAGGTCTGCGCCTGCATCCTTAGCTGCGCTTATCTGAGCTGAGAAGTCAGTCTTGCTGTCCTTTGTGAATGACTGCTCTGCAACGATATCAAGACCCTTAGCCTTAGCCTCGGATTTGAATGTGTTGAAGATACCTGATGAATAAGCGTCAGAGCTGTCGTAAATTACAGCTATCTTTGTAGCAAGCTTGTTTTCTGCGATATAGTCGGCAGAACCTTTACCCTGGTTAGGGTCAGTAAAGCAAACCTGGAAACAGTTATCGTTCTTGATAACGTCCTGAGCAGATGCAGAAGGTGTAAGCTGGAAGATGTTATCCTGCTTTGTCTTTTCAATAACTGCGAGGCAAGAACCTGTTGTTACTGTTCCGACCATTACCTGCATACCATTGTCTTTCAGTGCGTTATAAGCATTTACAGCCTTATCGCCTGAGTCAGCCTCATCGTCCTCGAAAACGTATGAGAGCTTTGTTCCGTTTATTCCGCCTGCGTCATTTACGTCCTTGACAGCAAGCTCGATAGCATTCTTAACAGCAACGCCGTACTGTGCAGCGTCACCTGTGAGCGGACCGCTGCAGCCGATAACGATAGTATCGCTGTTCTTTTTTGCACCGTTTCCGCAACCTGCAAAGCAAGAAACTGCAAGGGCAGCCGAAACTGTTAATGCAAGAATTCTCTTGACATTTTTCATAATAATCTCTCCTTAGTTCACATATGTCACTGCATATGCTTTTTTCAATAGTATTAATATAACACGCAGAAGCCCGATTTGTCAATATTAAATCTTACAAATTTAACGTTATTTAAACTATGTTTATTGTTACAAACAATATGCGTGTTCACAGAAAATTAATTTTGTGTATTTTCTATGAACGATTTGCAAGCTTTTTGATAATATCCTGCATACATACACCACTGACTTATAAGCTGCATATGATAAAACAGCCACACGAAACCTGTGGTATATGAGATTCAGACAACATAAGGAGTGAACTTATTTGGATATGTTTGACAATCTGTCGTTAGGCAGGATACTTGCTGACGACACAGAGGATAACACACCTGCCTGCCCTTTTCCGAAAGGAAGATTTCCTGAGGATACACCGCTGGCAATGGCATATGTGCCTTTTCAGATGTGGGAGAAGCCTTATGAAGCAGATGTAGGACTTTCAAGAGGAACTATCTTCCCGTCCATAGACAAACCTTTTATAGGAGAGGAGGCTGTAAAGAATGCCCATACTAAGTGAAAAGGAGAGGCTTCTTAGAAAGATACAGGCGTGCAGCTTTGCCCTTGTAGAGGCTAATCTTTACCTCGACAGCCACCCTACCTGCAGAGATGGTCTGGCATATTTTGCACGCCACAAGGCAGAAAAAGAGAAGCTTATTGCTCAATACAATGAGAAATACGGACCATTGACGATCACGCAGAACAATTCGTCCAAGAAATGGGAATGGGTAACATCACCTTTTCCGTGGGAAAGGAGTGTTGACTAATGTGGCAATATGAAAAAAAGCTGCAATACCCCGTTAAGATCGCTAACCCTAATCCTGCTTTGGCTAAGGTCATTATCTCGCAGCTTGGCGGGGCTGACTTTAAAAAGTTGTATATAAATAGTGTTGCTACATTTTGTGTCCAAT
>ENA-ORNQ01000282-ORNQ01000282.1-human-gut-metagenome-genome-assembly--contig:-NODE-282-length-55445-cov-14.366781_pt1 | contig 55445 bp, 46 predicted proteins | sample MGYA00242116_ERZ509024 | MGnify/ENA primary metagenome ERZ509024 (study PRJEB26280, sample SAMEA2338697) | human gut metagenome | biome: human gut; feature: human-associated habitat; material: faeces...
AAGACAAAAAAGGCGAAAAGCACCGAAAGGGCACACTGACAGACGATAGGGTTCGACTCCCGTCAACTTCTTACGAACTGAAATCCTCTAAAAGCATCAGCAGCTCGTTTTTATTTTCGGCGGGAATGCCCTGCGCAAGCTTGCTGCGGTCAACCGTATTCAGTGTCTCGGTCTCGATATCCGTGACCTTGATGGGCGTTTTGGAGTCTGCGCCCTTAAACACGGCGACATAGCCCGAGCAGTCACGAAGATAGAATTCTGCGTTTTTGTCCTCAACAGATGCGTTGCTCACGATTGCCGGCGGGGTGCTCGCCGCCTCGGGTGCTGCGATCGATCTGACTGCACCGACCGTCATGACGACTGCGGTCACGCAAAGCCCCGCAAGCACGGCGATTCTTATTGTATTATTCACAGTTCATCAGCTCCTTTGGGCATTATTATTCCCATGTACGCAAAAATTTAGTATGCCGCCGAAAAAATTCATAAAAAGTATACTCCGGCTTGACATAATGTGTTATACTTATATACTGATACTTTATCGTATTCTACGCTGTATTTTTTGATACATCACACACATCGCAATTCAAGGAGGTGTGGCCGCTAAATGGAAAACGCAAAGCCCCGCAAGTGCAGTAATGTGTGGCCTGTGATCGGAACTATACTGCTGATAGGTATTCTTACCGCTTTATTGTTCCTGTGCATTTTCGCATTCTACATCAAGACCTGCATTATTCCTACGACGAAGCTTGACCTTAGCGATTACGCACTTAATCAGACGAGTACAATATATTATGAGGACTCGGAGGGAAACTGGAAAGAGCTTACGACCCTGCACGGTCAGGAAAACCGCATTTGGGTCGATTACGACAAAATACCCCAGTACATGGAGAAGGCTCTGGTTTCCATCGAGGATAAGCGCTTTTACCGCCACAACGGCGTTGACTGGTACCGCACGGCCGGTGCGTTCGTCAATATGTTCGTCGGCATGAAGAATACCTTCGGCGGCTCGACGATAACCCAGCAGCTTATCAAAAACCTCACCCAGCAGGACGATATCACCGTGCAGCGCAAGCTGCTCGAGATATTCCAGGCCATCGAGTTTGAGAAGGAGCACGACAAAAAAGAGATCATCGAGTGGTACTTAAACACCGTTTACTTCGGCGAAGGCTGCTACGGTGTTCAGACCGCCGCTCAGACCTACTTCGGCAAGGATGTCTCCAAGCTTTCGCTTGCCGAGTGCGCCGCCATCGTCGGCATAACCAATCTGCCGACCTACTACGACCCGTTCTACAGCGTTGAGAACAACAAGGCCCGTCAGGAGGATGTTCTGGCGTGCATGTACGATCAGGGCTATATCTCCAAAAAGGATTATGAGGAAGCCGTCGCCGAGGAGCTCGACTTTGTCCGCGGCGAAAACAGCCCCTCTGCCTCATCGGTGCGCAGCTACTACACCGAGACCGTTATCTCCGATGTAATCAAGGACCTTGCCGCCGAAAAGGGCATCTCCGAGCTTGCGGCACAGACGCTTGTATACAACGCAGGCTACGAGATCTACTGCTGCCTTGACAAGAACATTCAGGCCAAGGTCGACAAGATCTATGAGGATCTTGATGCGCTGCCCAAGGCAACGAACGGCACCTCGTCGCAGCTTCAAAGCGGCATCGTCATAATGGATCAGTACACCGGCAAGATAGTCGCTCTGTCCGGCGGCACCGGCAAAAAGACCATCAACTTCGGTCTTAACCGTGCGACCAAGACAACAAGACCGCCCGGATCTTCCATTAAGCCCATTGCGGTCTACGGTCCCGCCGTGGAATACGGGCTCATCTCCCCTTCGACCCTCGTTCTCGACGCCGACGGCTCGCACATTAAGCTCCAGGGCGTCAAGACCGACTGGTTCCCGAAGAACTCGCCCCCCGAGTATGACGGCATCATGACCATCAAGGCAGCACTGCGTGACTCGAAAAACACCGTTTCCGTTCAGATAATGGATAAGCTCACCCCGGCGGCATCGCTTGATTTCCTCAGAAACCGCCTCGGCATCGAAAGTCTCATTGACAGCGACGCTGACTACGCCGCTCTCGCCCTCGGCCAGCCGCACTACGGCATAACCGTAAGAGAGATGGCGCAGGCATACTGTGCCCTTGCGAACGACGGTACATTCACCAAAGCTCGCACCTACACCATGGTCAAAGACCGCTCGGGCAACATCGTTTTGGATAACCGGCCGCAGACGCAGCAGGCTTTCTCCACCGAGACCGCCCGCACCATGACCTACATGCTCAACTACGCCGCTACCTACGGCACCGGTCGCGAGTCGAGGCTGAGCAACATGCCCGTTGCCGGTAAGACCGGTACGACCTCCGATAACAAGGACCGCTGGTTCTGCGGCTACACGCCGTACTACACCTGCGCAGTCTGGACGGGTTACGACACGCCCGAGAAGATGCGCTTCAGCGGCAACCCCGCAGCGCAGATCTGGCAAAAGATCATGGAGGATATCCACAAGGATCTCAAGTACAAGGAGTTCAAGATGTCAACAGGCGGCGCTGCTACCGGCATCTTCGGCAGCCGTTCCGAGCTTGAGGAGCAGAAGCTGACCGAGGCCGAGCGTCAGAAGAAGGCCGAGGAAGAGGCAAAGAAGAAAGCCGAAGAGGAAGCCAAGAAGAACGGCGAAGAAGGCACAAATAACGGTCAGCACCCTGAAGCATCGGACGCACCTGTTTTCACCGCAGCTCCCGAGGCGGCATAAGTAACTACATGTCAGGAGGATACAACATTGGCAAACAAACCGTTGGAATATAAGGGTCATCCCCTTCAGCGTGCCGGCAACATCGTGTATTACGGCAGCATGAGCGACAAGTATATAATCATGCTTCAGATAATGGAGACCAAAAAAGTCAAGGATCTTGATGTGGCGACCAAGGTGTCGCTCCAGCTCCAGCTTACAGACCCCTCCATCAAGTCGAGAGACCGTGTCGTCAAGAAAAGCGAAAAGGACGGCTTTTGGGCGGCAATGGATGTTGCAAGCGTGTGGCTTGAAAGAGCTCTCAACTCATAAGTGACTTAAAGGAGAAGGCGCTGCCTTCTCCTTTTTTTAATAATTTCCACACTGTTGCGTAATGCTATACAAATAGTATCGCTTTATGGTATAATAACGGCAAATAATATAATTAGGGAGGAAAATATGAAGAAAGTCCAATTCACCGAAACCGTACTGCGTGACGCAAATCAGTCGCTCATCGCCACGAGACTTCCCTATGACAAATTTGAGCCCATCCTTGAGAGGATAGACAAGGCGGGGTTTTATTCCGTGGAGTGCTGGGGCGGTGCGACATTCGATGTCTGCCTGCGGTATCTGAACGAGGATCCGTGGGAGCGTCTGCGCAAAATGCGTGCAAAAATGCCGAACACAAAGCTGCAGATGCTGCTGCGTGGGCAGAACATCCTCGGCTACAAGCATTATCCGGACGATATCGTGCGCCGCTTTGTCCGTTGTTCAGTCAAAAACGGCATTGATATCATCCGCACCTTTGACGCACTGAATGACCCCACGAACCTCAAGGTCGCCATTGAGGAGACCGTCAAGCAGGGTGCGGAGGCTTCCGGTGCTATCTCCTACACCACGAGTCCCGTGCACACCATCGGCAAATATGTCGATCTCGTGCGTGAGCTAAAGGAAATGGGCGTAAGCTCGATTTGCATCAAGGACATGGCGGGCATCATGAGCCCCAAAAGCGCATATGACCTCGTTTCCGGCATAAAGGACGCTGTCGACCTGCCGGTCGTCGTCCACACGCACTCGACAACGGGTCTTGCGTTCATGACCTATCTCAAGGCCGTTGAGGCCGGTGCGGATGTCATCGACACTGCCATATCGCCTTTTTCCGGCGGCACCTCGCAGCCTGCGACCGAGACGCTCAATTATACGCTCAAAGAGCTCGGCTACGAGACGGGACTTGACGAGAAAATTCTCATCGAAATGGCGGATTTCTTCAAGCCGATACGCAACGAATATCTCGCCGACGGCACACTGAACCCCATTTCCATGTCCACCGACACGCAATGCCTTAACTATCAGATACCCGGCGGCATGCTGTCGAACCTCTTGAGCCAGCTCAAGATGATGAACGCCCTCGACCGCTTTGACGAAGCGCTCGCCGAAACGCCCCGTGTGCGCAAGGACATGGGCTATCCCCCGCTCGTGACGCCCACAAGCCAGATAATCGGCTCGCAGGCTGTGCAGAATGTGCTTGCCGGTGAGCGGTACAAGAATGTCGGTGCCGAGCTCAAGGCATACTGCCGTGGTGAATACGGCAAGACCCCCGCACCCATCGACGAGGCCGTCCGTGCCAGGATCCTGAACGGCGAAAAGCCAATCGAGGGGCGCTACGCCGACTCACTGCCGACCGATGTTTACGAAAAGGCAGTCGAGCACTTGGGCGATAACGCCCGCTGTGAGGAGGATGTCCTCAGCTACATTGCCTTCCCGCAGGTCGCAGAAAAGTTCTTCGACGAGCGCCGTGAGCGTGAAGAAAAGACCGTGCGCTACACCATCACCGAGGCGTAAGGAGGCAGCAATATGAACGATTTGATCAACATATCGCTCGGCGATGCCGGGCTGACGGCCGTGTTGGGTTACCTCGTCGTGTTCGTCGGCCTTGCACTTTTGATGTGTGTCGTGATGCTCGTCGGCAAGGTCATGAAGATAGAGGCCAAGCCCGCACCTTCCCCTGCGTCCACGCCCGAGAAGGCCCCCGAGCCCGCACAGGGGTCGGCAGGCGAACTCAAGCTATACGATACAGATCCAAGGGATGCGGCCATGATAATGGCCATCGTTGCCGACAGCTTGGGCAAACCCCTGAACGAACTCCGCTTTATTTCCATTAAGGAGGTCAAGGACGATGAAGTATAAGGTCACTTTGAATAACAGGACATATGAAGTCGAGGTCGAAGCCGGACAGGCCATGCTCGTCGATGAGTACGAGGCCTACGCCCCTGCACCCGCCGCAGCCCCTGCACCCTTCGCCGCAGCTCCGGCTGCCGCATCAGTCTCAGCAGCCCCCGCACTTGCCGCAGGTGAAGTCGTCAAAAGTCCCATGCCCGGCAACATTTTGAAAATAAATGTCACCGTTGGGCAAAAGGTCAACGAGGGCGACACTCTGCTCGTTCTGGAGGCCATGAAGATGGAAAATGAGATCGCTGCGCCCAAGGCCGGCACGGTTGCGCAGATAATCGTATCCAAAGGTGCGGTCGTTGAGACCGGCGCACCGCTCGTTGTGATCTCATAAAGGAGGCTGCGGATGAACATTTTCGATTCGCTGCAAAAGCTCATGCTTGAGTCGGGCTTTGCTTCCTTCTTCACAACTGACGGTGGTTGGAAAAATCTCGTCATGATACTCATCGCCTTTGTGCTGCTGTACCTTGGTATCGTGAAAAAATACGAGCCGCTTCTGCTGTGCGGCATCGCCTTCGGCTGTCTTTTGTCGAACCTCGGCTACTTTGTCGGGCAGGGCGAAAACGCCCTTTACCATCCCGAGCTGTGGGCGCAGTTCATTGACGAAACAAGCCCATATTATCACAGCTACGGCCACATAATGAGCAATGCCGGGCTCCTTGACTTTTTCTATATCGGCGTTAAGGCCGGTATCTACCCCTCGCTTATATTCCTCGGTGTCGGTGCGATGACAGACTTCGGTCCGCTGCTGGCTAATCCCAAGAGTCTGCTTTTGGGCGCAGCGGCGCAGCTGGGCGTGTTTTTGGCGTTCTTCCTTGCCGTGTGCATCGGCTTTTCCGGCCCCGAGGCCGCCTCTATCGGCATCATCGGCGGTGCCGACGGCCCGACGGCGATATTCACCGCCACACGCCTTGCCCCGCAGCTGTTAGGCCCCATCGCAATTGCGGCGTATTCATACATGGCGCTCATCCCGATGATACAGCCACCGCTCATGAAGCTTCTGACGACCGAGCAGATGCGTAAGGTCAAGATGGAGCAGACCCGTGAGGTCTCGAAGAAGGAGAAGATCATCTTCCCCATCGTCGTTGCGACCTTCGTCATCCTGCTTCTGCCCTCGACCGCACCGCTCATCGGCTGTCTCATGCTCGGCAACCTCTTCCGTGAGTGCGGCGTGACCGACAGGCTTTCGGACACTGCGCAGAACGCACTCATGAACATTGTGACCATTTTCCTTGCCACCTCCGTGGGCGCAACGATGGTCGCACAGAATTTCCTTGACTGGAGCACACTGAAAATTATTGCACTCGGCCTTGTGTCGTTTATGATATCCACGGCCGGCGGACTTCTCTGCGGCAGGGTCATGTACCGCCTCTCCGGCGGCAAGATAAATCCTCTCATCGGCTCGGCAGGCGTTTCCGCCGTCCCGATGGCTGCCCGTGTCTCGCAGGATGTTGCACACAAGAGCAACAAGAATAACTACCTGCTCATGCACGCAATGGGTCCGAATGTTGCAGGCGTTATCGGCTCGGCAATAGCCGCCGGCTTCCTGCTCTCGGTCTTCGGAGGCTGATAACAAATCAAAAAAATCCCGTTCCGGACGGAACGGGATTTTTGTTGTCTGATTTACTTTGCGTACTCAACGGCCTTGGTCTCACGCAGTACATGGACCTTGATCTGGCCGGGATAGGTAAGCTCTTCCTCGATCTTCTTTGCGATGTCACGAGCGAGCAGCACCATCTTATCCTCGGGTACCTCCTCGGGCTTGACCATGACACGGATCTCACGGCCGGCCTGAATGGCATAGCTGCCTGCGATGCCGGGGAAGCTCTTGGATATCTCCTCAAGCTTTTCAAGACGCTTGACATAGTTTTCAATGTTCTCTCGTCTTGCGCCGGGGCGGGACGCACTGATAGCGTCGGCTGCCTGAACGATGCAGGCAACGACGGTATGCGGCTCAACATCGCCGTGGTGGGCTTCGATAGCGTGGATGACCGCTTCGCTTTCCTTGTACTTCTTGCAGATCTCAACGCCGATGGTGACATGGCTGCCCTCGACCTCATGATCAATGGCCTTGCCGATATCGTGCAGGAGACCGGCACGCTTTGCGGTGGCGACATCAACGCCGAGCTCGGCTGCGATAAGGCCGGAAATGTGCGACACCTCGATAGAGTGATTGAGCACATTCTGACCGTAGCTGGTGCGGTATCTCATGCGGCCGAGAAGCTTGATAAGCTCCTGATTAAGGCCGTGGATATTAGTCTCGAACACGGCTCTTTCGCCTTCGGCCTTGATGGTGGCGTTGACCTCCTTCTGAGCCTTGGCGACCATTTCCTCAATGCGGGCAGGATGAATTCTGCCGTCGGCAATGAGCTTTTCAAGTGCGATACGGGCGACCTCACGGCGAACGGGGTCAAAGCTGGAAACAGTGATGGCCTCGGGGGTGTCGTCGATGATGAGATCGCAGCCGGTAAGAGTTTCAATGCTGCGGATGTTGCGACCCTCGCGGCCGATGATGCGTCCCTTCATCTCGTCGTTGGGGAGAGGTACGACGGAGACGGTGACTTCGCTTGCATGGTCGGCGGCGCAGCGCTGGATGGCGGTGACGATGATCTCTCTTGCACGCTCATCGGCTTCTTCCTTGTACTGAGCCTCGATCTCCTTGACCTTGACGGCCATTTCATGCGTAACTTCGTCTTTCAGGGCGTTGATGAGGTAGTTTTTAGCCTCCTCAACGGTGTAGCCCGAAACCTTTTCGAGCATTTCGAGCTGGCTTTTCTTGATGAGTGCTATCTCGGCCTGCTGAGCCTCGACAGCGGAAATCTTCTGTGCTAAGGATTCGTTCTTGCGTTCGAGAGAATCGGTCTTTCGATCAAGATTTTCTTCCTTCTGCTGAAGTCTTCTTTCCTGCTTCTGCAGGTCGGCACGGCGTGCCTTTTCTTCTCGCTCATACTCCGAGCGGTTTTTGTGTATTTCTTCCTTTGCCTCGACGAGAGCCTCACGCTTTTTGCTCTCGGCGTTTTTTATGGCATCATTTATAATTCGCTTTGCTTCATCCTCTGCGCTCATTATCTCGCGCTCGGCGACCTTTTTGCGGTAGGTCACGCCTAAAAAGAATGCAACTGCAAAAGCTACGATAATTAAAACGATAGCTAACCATAATTTCATAGAAAGTAAACACACCTCCATTCTTTTAGAATTTTGCGGTGGTTTGTAGTGCCGGGTTAAAATCTAAGGCAAGACGGACCATCAAGCGAATCCGTCCGTAGAATTGAAAACTAATATCTGAAGGCTGCCTCCCCAAGGCATCCTAAATATTATCCGATATATTTTATCCCGATTATGGTATTATGTCAAGTATTCATGCGGTTTGACTATTGAAAAATTTAAATTATTAGGTTACACTCCTTATATAATTGCTTTATTTTTAAAGGAGGCGGCGGTTTTGAACGGTATAACTCTTGTTTTCCCCATCGTTACTGCGCTGTTTATCCTGCTGTTTTTCCTCGGCTGTCCCGCTCCGAAAACGGCGGAGCTCGGTTCGGATGCCCGCCGCAGCTTTTCCCGGCGTGATGCGCTCGTGCTCGGACTTATTGTAATAATATACTCGTCCGTTGCATTTTATAATCTCGGCGACACGAAAGCTCCCCAGAGCTTTTACCGCTTTGAGCCGAGTGAGAGTGTTGAGCTCGACCTCGGCCGTGAGCAGACGGTGTCCTCCCTCATGCTGTACACGGGGCTGAACACCGGCTCGTACACGGTAGAATATTCGCACGACGGCGAGTACTGGTACACCGCAGCCACCGTCGAGCAAAATTACGCTGCACTATTCAAGTGGGTAAGTGCGCAATTCATCGACGGCACGGACGCAAACACAAGATACATCCGCATGACCGCCGACAGCGAGCTATACCTCGGCGAATGCGCCGTCAAAGGCGAGAACGGCTCGCTCATCGAGTGCAAGACAAACGCTTCCGAGCTTTTCGACGAGCAGAGCGTCGTGCCCGACTATCAATATTACCTCAACAGCACCTATTTTGACGAGATATACCACGCAAGGACTGCTTACGAGCATCTTCAAGGCATTAACCCCTACGAGATATCACATCCCCCGCTTGGCAAGCTCATCATAGCCTTCGGCATCAAGCTTTTCGGTATGACCCCGTTCGGCTGGCGCTTTTCCGGCACGCTGTTCGGTGTCGGGATGCTGCCGGTTTTGTATGTGCTTTTGAAGAAAATGTTCGGCGGCATCGCCGTTCCCGCCTGCGGCACTGCGATATTTGCCTTTGACTTCATGCACTTCACGCAGACCCGCATCGCAACGATAGACACCTACGCCGTGTTCTTCATTCTGCTCATGTACCTTTTCATGTACCTGTATGTAAACGGCGGCAGGCTGCGGCATTTGGCGCTTTCGGGTGTATTCTTCGGCATCGGCGTTGCCAGCAAGTGGACATGCCTGTACGCCGGTGCGGGACTTGCGGTCATCTGGCTCATTCACTGGATAAGTCGGCTCAAGGACGGCTGCGGCGCAAAGCAGTTTATTAAAAACTGCCTGTTCTGCCTTGTGTTTTTTGTGGCTATCCCCTGCTTGGTCTACTATATAAGCTACTTTGCCTACGGCACGGCGAGAGGTATGCACGGTGTTGGTACGTTCTTTACAAAGGAATACGCCGACATCGTTATAGAAAATCAGAAGTTCATGTTCACCTACCACTCGGGCGTGCACTCGGAGCATCCCTACTCCTCTCGCTGGTATCAGTGGGTGCTCGATATCAGACCTATCCTGTACTACCTGTTGTATTTTGATAACGGCACCCGCTCTTCCTTCGGCGCATTCTTAAATCCAGTGCTGTGCTGGGCGGGGCTCGTTTCCGTCGTCATGTGCGCATACCTTGCAATCAGCCGAAAAGACAGGATCTCGGCATTCATCGTCATAGGCTATCTTGCGCAGCTTCTGCCGTGGGTGTTCATCACCCGCACGACCTTTGAGTACCACTACTTCCCTTCGGCGGTATTTCTGACACTTGCGCTGTGCCGCATATTCTCGCTCATGCGCACGGGGACGAGGTGCTGGCGGGCTAATGTTTACGGGCTGACGGCGCTGTCTATCATACTCTTTGCGGTGTTCTACCCCGTTTTGTCGGGTCAGCCGGTAAATTCCGAGCTTGCGACACGGCTGTTAAAGTGGATGCCGAGCTGGCCGTTTTAAATATTGTATTTTAGTGTTGAGTATTGTATAATTACATGAAATAGTTTTTTGGAGGTTTAACTCATGATAGCACTCGGTTCCGACCACGGCGGCTTCGCCCTCAAGCAGGAGGTCATAAAGCACCTTGAGGCCCGTGGTCTTGAATATAAAGACTACGGCACTTATTCCGATGCAAGCTGCGACTATCCCGTTTACGGCAAGGCGGTCGCACACGCAGTTGCCGACGGCGAATGCGAAAAGGGCATCATCATCTGCGGCACCGGCATCGGCATCTCCATCACCGCAAACAAAGTCCCCGGCGTGCGTGCCGCTTTGTGCGGCGACTGCTTCTCGGCCGAGATGACGAGACTGCACAACGACGCAAACATCCTCGCCATGGGCGCAAGGGTCGTCGGCCCCGGTCTTGCCCTCAAGATAGTCGACACCTTCCTTGACACTCCCTTCTCCGGCGACGAGCGTCATGTCCGCCGCATCAACATGATAGAGGACTGATAAAATTGGCTGGCAACAGATCCGAATTTTACCGTGGAAAGCGAAAAAAGACCGGCCCTGCGCTGATAGTTTCGATAGTCGTGCTGTCGCTCATCGCCTTTGTGGTACTGCTTTTCTACGGTCTGCAAAAGTATATAGTGGTCACGAATAGCGGCCTGCATCTCGACCTGCCGATACTTGCCGGCACGAAAACGAGCCAAACCGGCAACGACGACAGCGCCGTGCGTGAGTTTGAGACGGTAAATGCCGAGCTCATAGTCGGCGAGCCGGACTACACCAATGTCCGTGCGACCGCCGGTGAGGGGCTCACGGAGCTCAAGGCGGTTTTAGTGCCCGCCGATCAGGTGAATGCCGACAGCGTGAACGCCTATGCCGACAGCATCGGCAAGGGAAACACCTTGATGCTCGACCTCAAGACAGTCACCGGAATGCTCGTTTGGAAGTCGGAAACCGAGATCGCCAGGGGCTACGGCACAACTGGCACCGTTGACCTCAAGCCCATAATCACGGCGCTGCACGAAAAGGAGATCAAGGTTGCAGCAAGACTGTGCTGCTTTGTTGACAACACCCTGGCATCCCGATACGAGCAGCTTGCCCTGCACAAGAGCACCGGCGAGGCGTTTTCCGACGATAACGGCGCATGGCTCGATCCGTCAAACTCCATCGTGCGTGACTACATCGTTTCGCTGTGCAAGGAGCTTGACGCAATGGGCGTTGACGAGATACTCTTAAACGGCATGAGAATGCCCGAGACCGAGGGCGTGACCTATGCATATTCGAGCACCACCTCGGCCACCCCCACGCCGCAGACCGTCATCTCCGGCTTTGCGATATCCGTCACGAGGACGCTCAAGAGCATGAACGCAAATCTCTCCGTGCAGGTCGGCAGCGCCAAGGCCATGCAGTCGGTCGACGAGGTCACCGGGCAGAGTGCGCCGCTGTTTTTCAAGATCTTTGACCGTGTTTACCGCACCTCAAGCGCCGACACCGCCGGTGACGAGCAGAAGGCCGTCAAGAGCATGATAGAGCTCGGCGAGCTTAAATACCGCTATGTCCCCATCGTCTACGACGCTCTCCCCGGCACGACCTGCTGGATGAAATTGAACTAAAAAGCGAGTGGTAAAAATCCACTCGCTTATTTTTAAATTTCAGTATTTTAGGTTTATTGGAACAATATCCGCCGATTTGGGAGTTGTCCATTTAGGCGCACCATCAATGTAATACTGTTTAGTAACACGCCTCATTATGGATGGAGATGAGCTTGTGTTATGGTCAAGGCCTAGTGCATGCCCAAACTCATGGCATGCAATAGCTTGCCACAATCCTCTTGTCTTGTAATATTTTGTCCGATAATGCGCATTTATTTGCATCACCGAATTAGTGCAAATATTGTTAGCGTAGGATGTGGTTGTAAGTGCGTCCCAATTGGTAGCTCCATAATCATTCATATTAACCAAAACATCCGCAAAAGCCGAAGAAGTGGTTATATTAGTTTTCGGTGAATCAGAATTTTCTGCCCACGCATTAATACCGGCGCAAATACCTCCACGAGTGTAAGAACTATATCTATCTCTTATACTCCCATCAACATATACAGTCAACGAGCTTTTATTCCAATAATAGCTGAATGTTGGGGTATTAGCTCTTGTTGACTGAACATCTATCTCGTTGTCAAATAGCCTATTTTCTGTGCTTAACACGGTTTTCATGCCATTTTCAATTTTCAATGCGCCTTGAAAGCCGCCCGAAATCAGATAATAGTTCTTATAAGCCTCCAAGCCATCTGTGGCTGTGAGATATAGCTCGTAGCTATCGCCGACTTTAAGAAGTGGGGCATCCGCTATCTCCGGCGTAGTGATGTTTCCGTATGTGCCGCCTGTCTGAAGAACGGGAATGACCGTTCCCGCGCTTAGAGTTCCTTTTTCCTGCTTATCTATTCTTACATAGCATCTCGTGAAAACCACATCATGACGAAGCTCCGTTTCCGTTCTTACGACCGTCCCCGTTATGATAACATCCGAGTCTGCCTTCATGTCGTCAAGCGAGTCAAAGCAACTAACCCAAGACACCTCTGTTGTCGCACACCCAGTATCCTCTAACGAATCTGCATTTGCCGATGCGGAAAATGTGCAAAAGCACACAAGCATCGCAAAAAGCACCGTGCTGAGCAAGCTTTTCTTTAACATGATTGTTCCTCCTTTTATCTTATTTCAAATAAAATGTTTGAGCCGATGATGTAGTTCACAAGCGCCTGTGCTTCGGCTTTGCAGCCTTCGTTGCAGATGATCCATGCTCCCATGCTGCCCTTCTCTATGCCGATGTCGTATTCGCCCGCCGTGTCGTCGGCCTTAGTCAGTATCGTGGCTATGCGGCAGTCGCCGGCTTCGGTTTTTACGCTGTATTCGGAGTTGAAAATTGCCTCGGGGTATGCATTCGGCTCGAAAATTGCGGTGACGCTGCCGCTCGCAAAATACCATGTCATGCTCACCATGCGGACGCTCCCGCCGCCGTTTAAAGTTGCCGTGTACTCCGCCTCTCTTGCCTTGAACGGCTCCTTGGTGCGGCCGAAAAATGCTTCAATCTCACCTTTTGTCATCTTCATTTCACTGCTGTCCGGCGGTATCGGCGTTATAGAGCCCGTCCTTGACAAGGCGGTCTTGTTCACCTCGTTGATGGTCGGAATTTTGTAGTACTCGGTCACTGTCGCCACATCGCCCGTGTCACGCAGTGCATACGCAATCCCGAGCACGCACACAAGACAGGCCGCAATTGCCGCAATGAGCTTTATCGGCACTCTGCGGGTTTTACCGTATATGCCCTCAAGCACATGCCGGTCGGCAATGCCCCCGATAGCCTCGGCTAATACTTCGCTTTTCATATCACCACTCCCTTCTGCTCCAAAAACTCTTTCAGCTTCTTGCGCACCCGTGTGAGTCTTACCCGCACCGCTCCCTGCGTCATACCGAGCCTGTGAGCCAGCGCCGGGTAGTCGTCAAAAAGCCAGTATCTGCGCACAAAAGCAATTCGGTCGGTGCTGCCGAGCGTGTCGAGAAACTCGTCGATATACCGTGTAAGCTCCATTGCGTCGAGCCTTGTCTCCACCGTGTCTGGCGAGGGGACGCACTCGTCCAGCTCATGCAGGCACAGGTCATGGACACTGCACCGCTTCTGCGCCTTTCGGCGGGCATACCTTGAAAGCGAAATGTTCCTGACGATGCGGCACACGAATGTCGCCAAGGGGTTCGGCTTCTCCGGCGGAATGGCGTTCCACACGCCAAGGTAAGCATCGTTCACGCACTCCTCGACATCCTCGTTGCAGTGCAAAATGTTGTGCGACACACTGCGGCACACTTTCCCGTACTTTGTATCCAGTTCCGCAAGCGCCCGCTCGCTGCGCTGTTCAAAAAGGGTGATTATCTTTTCATCTTCCACGGTGTGTCCCTCCACCTATATACTACCGTTTCATGTCCGATTGTTACACCGGATATGAAAAAAGCGCCCGAACGGGCGCCTATCTCGTTTTTTTATCTAATATTGCTCCGCTGTAAGCCTCGATCTTGTAGGTATACTCAAGGGCAAGGGTCTTGAAGCTCACCTTATAGCACCAGCCGTCGCTGCCGTAACTGAGCTTCGATGCAAGCTCCTTCACCTGCGATTCGTCAAAGCCCGCATTGGTGAGCGCAACGGTCTCGGCTCTGGTCTCACCTATAAGAAGCTCGTCATGGCGGGTCTGGCGTATAAGGAACATGATGCCGCCGAGAATGAGTGCGACCAGCGCAAGGGCGATTATCGTAACTTCAACTTTTTTCTTCATACCGACCAACCTTTCTTCCGAAATTATACCACAGGCGGATATATTGCCGCAAGGTGCATTTTTTAGTGTTTTCATACTGAAAAACCTGAAAAATTGAGTTGACAACGCCCGTTTATTCGTCTATAATATTCAAGCGACTATGGAGAGGTGTGCTATGCTTCTTGATCTGAGAGAAATAATTGAAGTCCCCGGAAAGAGCGTCCCGTTCAGATGTGAGCTGGAGCCCGAGGAGCTTTTGAACGAATCGATCAGGGCGTATCGCTCCAAGCCCGTAGCCGAAGGCCGTGTGTTCAATGCAGCCGGTATCCTGACACTCGAGGGTACTTTGGAAGCTGATATGACTTGCGTCTGCGACCGATGTGGTAAGGAGTTTGACAGCGTCAAGTTAATGGACATTAATGCCTATATCTCCGACGGAGAGTCCGATGATCCGGAGGCCTTTGTTCTCGACGGGGACAAGCTCGATCTCACGGAAACGCTCTCCACCCTTTTCATTCTCGACATGGAAACGAAGTTTCTCTGCTCCGAGGACTGCAAAGGTCTTTGCTCCAGATGCGGAGCTGATTTGAATCTCGGACCCTGCGGTTGCAGGAAAGAAATCGATCCAAGACTTGCTGTGCTTGAGCAGCTTTTGGATAAATAAGAACAGGCTGCTCATAACAGCTAATTACAGGAGGTGTCACCATGGCAGTCCCTAAGGGAAAAGTATCAAGACAGAGACGAGACAAGAGACGTTCCTCTCATTGGAAGCTTGAGGCTCCCGGTATCGTAAAGTGCCCCAACTGTGGTGCTTTCAAAATGCCTCATCGTGCCTGCAAGGCTTGCGGTATGTACAATGGCCGTCAGGTTCTGAAGGTAGAAGAGTAATTGAAACGCTTAAAGAGGAAAGGTTATCCCTTTCCTCTTTTTGCTTAAGCATAAGGGGAGCATCCGAACCCGTTTTTAAACGGATTTGAGCGCCGCAAGCTTCGTTTTGCTCAATCGCAAGGCGCCGAGCCTTCCTCATTCCCAAAGCCTTGCCTGCGACGCTCCTCTCTCGCTTAAAAATCTGAAAGACCTCTGCCATAGGATTTTTGTCCTTTGTCAAGGCAGAGGAGGCGGGAATACACAAGTATTTCAAGGACGATAACGCAGAGAAAGGGCAAAAAGGCATGGCAGAGGCGGGTTTGGATACTCCCCTTATGCTTAAAGGAATCTAAATGGGTAATGTGATTTCCAAAATTGAAGACGGAAGCCCGCTGAGGCACCGCATCCGTGTCGGCGATACGCTGCTTGCCATAAACGGCAAGGAGGTCGTTGATGTGCTCGACTACAAGTTCTTCGGCTACGACCCCGAGGTCAGCGTCACCGTGCGCACGCCCGAGGGGCTGGAGCACACCGTGCATGTGGCGAAGGCCGAGGGGCAGGATCTCGGGCTTGAGTTTGAGACCTACCTCATGGACAAGCCCCGCAGCTGTGCAAACAACTGCGTGTTCTGCTTTATCGACCAGCTGCCCAAGGGTATGCGCCGCACGATGTATTTCAAGGACGATGACGCACGCCTTAGCTTCCTTTTGGGAAACTATATCACCATGACGAACCTTTCCGACCGTGAGATACAGCGCATATGCGACCTGCATATAAGCCCCATCAATGTCTCGGTACACACAACCAACCCAGAGCTTCGGGTCAAGATGCTGCGCAACCGTTTTGCCGGAAGATGCGTGGATATCATGCACCGCTTTGCCGAGGCTGGCATCAGGATGAACTGTCAGATCGTCTGCTGCCCGGGGTTAAACGACGGAGATGAGCTTGAGCGCACCATGCGTGAGCTTGCGGAAATGTACCCTGCGGTGCACAGCGTTTCCATAGTGCCGGTGGGACTTACAAAATTCCGCGAGGGACTTTATGAGCTTAAATCGTTCACGCCCGAGCACGCCGGCGAGACAATAGACCTCGTCACCGAGTTCGGCGATAAGTGCATCGAAAAGTTCGGCACACGGCTGTTTTTCTGCTCGGACGAGATGTATATCTGCGCAAACCGTGAGCTTCCCGACGACGAGTTTTACGAGGAGCATACACAGCTTGAAAACGGTGTCGGCATGATACGGCTTTTGGAGGCGGAGTTTAAATCGGCGCTGAGCCTGTCGGATAAGCCGGACGGCGTGCCGTTTTCCATCGCCTGCGGCGTGTCGGTCGCCCCGTTTTTTGAGAAACTTGTTTGCGCAGCGCACGAAAAGTATGATAATATATACGGAAAGGTCTATGCTATCGAAAACGACTTCTTCGGTCACAGCATAAATGTCACCGGCCTTATCACCGGTCGTGACCTGATTGGTCAGCTCAAGGGCAAGTACCTCGGCGAGCGGCTTTTCATCTCGCAGAATATGCTCCGCCGTGACGAGATGGACTTCTTGGACGATGTGCTGCTCGAAGATGCCGTCACCGCTCTCGGCGTTCCCATCTACCCCATCGGTCAGGATGGCTTCGACCTGTGGGACGCCATCTCCGGCGATAATCTGCCCGAGGTGAAGCTCCCCGCCCGAGACGGACAATTGAGCCGATTTGATAAAGAGCAATTTTATAAATATAATCAGAATGGAGGTTGAATAAATGTCAAAACCTCTCGTAGCCATTGTCGGCAGACCTAATGTCGGCAAATCGATGCTGTTTAATAAGTTAGTGGGCAAGCGCTTGTCCATCGTTGAGGACACTCCCGGCGTCACCCGTGACAGGCTGTACGCCGAGTGCGAGTGGTGCGGCCACAAGTTTGATATCGTCGATACCGGCGGCATCGAGCCCACGACCGATAACGAGATACTCATGTTCATGCGTGAGCAGGCGAATATCGCCATAAGTGCGGCGGATGTCATCATCCTCGTCACCGATGTACGCACGGGCGTCACCGCCGCCGACAAGGATGTTGCGAATATGCTGCTGCGCTCGAAAAAGCCCACGGTGCTCGCCGTCAACAAAATGGACTCGACCGGCCGTGTCGACCCTGCGATATACGAGTTTTACGAGCTCGGCATGGGCGACCCCATCGCCGTTTCGGCCGTTCACGGCCACGGCACGGGCGATCTTTTGGACGAGTGCATCAAATACTTCCCCGAGGATAACGGTGAGGACGAGGAGGACGACCGCATCAAGGTCGCCGTCATCGGCAAGCCCAATGTCGGAAAATCCTCGCTCATTAACCACATTCTCGGCGAAAAGCGTGTCATCGTCAGCAATATGGCTGGCACGACCCGTGATGCCGTTGACTCGGAGATCGATAATAAGTTCGGCAAATATGTGTTCATCGATACCGCCGGTATCCGCCGCAAGTCGAAGGTCGACGAGCGTGTCGAGAAGTTTTCCGTCATGCGTGCGCAGATGGCAATTGAGCGTGCCGATGTCTGCCTTATCATGATCGACGCCCGTGAGGGCGTGACCGAACAGGACACCAAGATCGCAGGTCTTGCGCACGAAGCCGGCAAGGCGAGCATCATCGTCGTCAACAAGTGGGATCTTATCGAAAAGGAGACCGGCACGCTTGAGAAAATGCGCAAGGATGTCATGCGTGACCTCAGCTTCATGAGCTATGCTCCGGTATTGTTCATCTCCGCCGTCACCGGCCAGCGCACCGACCGAATTTTTGAGCTCGTCAACTTCGTCAACGATCAGAGCAATATGCGCATCACCACCGGTATGCTCAACAATGTCCTTGCCGACGCTCAGGCCCGTGTGCAGCCGCCCACCGACAAGGGCCGCAGGCTCAAGGTGTACTACATGACGCAGACCGGCATCAAGCCGCCCAACTTCGTCATTTTCTGCAACTCAAAGGAGTTGTTCCATTTCTCGTATCAGCGCTATATCGAAAATCAGATCCGTGCCGTGTTCGGCCTTGAGGGTACGCCCATCAGGCTGGTCATCCGGCAGAAGGGAGACAAGGAATGACCGCTTTTCTGCTCTCCGTGACCGCTCTTGTTGCCTACTTTTTCGGCAGCATCAGCACCGTTAACCTCACATCAAATTTGATTTTCCACCGTGATATCAAGAAGGAGTACCCGCTCGACAACCTCGGCATCACCCGCTTTGTCAAGGACTTCGGCGTCAAGGGTCTTGCGAAGTTTTTAGGTGTTGAGACCGCAAAGGCGCTCATCCCGCTGATACTCGGCGGTATACTGCTCGGCATCGTCGACCACGCCGATATCGGCCGTGCATTTGCGATGTTCTGCATGGCGCTGGGCATCGTGTTCCCGATAATGTACCGCTTCAAGGGCTCGACGACCATCCTCGCCGTCGGCCTCGGTGCGTTTTTCATCGGCTCCGGCGTCGGCTTTGCCACGCTGGTCGTGTTTCTCGCCGTGTACTTTGCCACCCGCTATGTCTCACTTGCGAAGCTCGCCGCAACGCTCATGATGTGCCTTGTGACGCTTATGATGATCGACACGCCCTTTGTCAAGTATCTCGTGCTGCTGACGGCACTCGTCGTGTTCATTGAAAACCGCCACGGAATCGTGCGGCTTATTAAGGGCAAGGAGAAAAAGTTCCGCTATCGCAAGGATATCAGCTATATGTTCGACGAATAAGCGCAAAAACGGAATATTTACAGTTGACAACGCCGCTCGATTCTGCTAAAATATCTCTTGCACTTGGGGGTATAGCTCAGCTGGGAGAGCGCTTGAATGGCATTCAAGAGGTCAGCGGTTCGATCCCGCTTATCTCCACCATGTGAAAAAGCCTGTAAACTCAATGGTTTGCGGGCTTTTTTGTTTTTTGCCTGAGTTTCGTTTTTCCTTGTGGGTAAACAAATAAGGTAAACAAATATCAGCTTTTGAAGAAAAAAGGCCGTCAACGATTCACTGTTGGCGGCTCGAAAATTTTATTAAGGCTTGCTGTCAGCGGCAGGTTGTTGCGTTGCCTCCAGTTCTGCGGCAATATCAAGCAAAGGCTTGCCTTCTTTCGCAAGTCCGGCAGCTATTATATGCTCGCTGCAAGTCTTGTAATACTTTTTCATGTATGGATCTGTTTCAAGCTCCCATATGCGGTTTTCGGCTGTTGCTGTATAAATTGACTTTGACAGCTCATCAAAACTGCTCCAGTGCTCCCAAAACTCCCGCTCCGTTGGAATAGATACATTTGTAATAGCAGCTTCCAACTTGTCAAGGACTATTCGCCCACGACCATGTACAACGACTACTCCATCAATGAGAGCCTGTTCCATTGGCAGAGCCAGAGCACGACGGCGGATAATTCGCCCACCGGTCAGCGTTATATCCACCACATGGAGCGTGGTAGCAGGGTGCTGCTATTCGTCCGTGAGTTTAAGTCTGATCGAGTGACCGGCGGCGCAGAGGCATACACATATCTGGGTACGGCCAACTATGTGAAGCATCAAGGATCCCGCCCGATGAATATCACGTGGCATCTTGATCGCCCAATCCCGGCGAAGTTCTTGAGGAAGACGAATAAGTTGGTGGTGGGATGATGGTAGAAGTAGTGGCTGACCTAATTTAGGAGTACGGTGTTGAATATGCGGCGGGGGAATTCTTTGAGTATTTAATTATCTGGTTGAAAATGGCACGGACCTGCATCGATCTATGACCAGCGAGGAATTCCATGACCACATCCAGACGCAATACGATAATGTTATGGATGGCGTATGCTGAATTTTTCTATCCCGGCCGCGAATTGCAGCCGGGATACTTTTACCTCTCAATACCGGAACTTTATTATATCCCGGAGGACGGAGCCTGTATAGACGCCGTTGGAATTGACGCATACGCTCCAATGGTGATATACTAATCCAAAAGATCCTATTTCGTTGTTGGGAGGTTGGAGTATGACATCTGAAAAATTGCTGCGGGAAGCGGAAGAGATTCGGGACCGTGTCCTGTCTGAGCGGCGGACGCTGCACCAAAGCCCAGGGACGGGCTTCGATATCGGCGAGACCCTTGCGTTCGTGCGAAAAGAACTGGCGGATATGGGCCTCCAGCCGGTGGATTGCGGCCGGGCGGGCCTTGTGGCGCTGGTGGGAGGCAAGAAGCCGGGAAAGGTATTCCTGCTGCGCTCGGACATGGATGCCCTGCCCATCCGGGAGGAGGCCGACGTGGAGTTTGCGTCCCAAAACGGCAGGATGCACGCCTGCGGCCATGACCTCCACACAGCCATGCTGCTGGGTGCCGCCCGGCTGCTGAAGGCCCATGAGGATGAGATCGAAGGCACCGTCAAGCTGATGTTCCAGCCTGCCGAGGAGATTTTTGAGGGCTCTCACGATATGATCGAAGCGGGCCTGCTGGAAAATCCCAAGGTGGACGCCGCCCTGATGATCCACGTGATGGCCGGAATGCCCTTCCCGGCGGGAACGGTGATCGTCTCAGCGCCCGGCGTCAGCGCTCCGGCAGCGGATTACTTTGAGATCAAGGTCCAGGGGAAGGGCTGCCATGGCTCCATGCCCAACACCGGCGTGGACCCCCTGACGGCCGCCGCCCATATCCTCATCGCCCTCCAGGAGATCCACGCCAGAGAACTGGCGCTGGGTGACCGCGCGGTTCTGACCATTGGCACCATGAACGGCGGCACTGCCGCCAATGTCATCCCCGATCTTGTCACGATGGGCGGCAGCATTCGCACGTTTGACGAGGAGACGCGGGCTTTTATCAAACAGCGGATGGCGGAGATCGCCGAAGGCACTGCCAAGGCCTTCCGGGCGGAGGCGGGCGTGACCTTCGGCAGCGGCTGTCCCACGCTGGTCAATGACAAGGAGCTGTCCCGCTGCTGTGAGATCTATGCGAAAGAGCTGCTGGGACCGGAGAAGGCGTTTTCTGTGGAGGAGCTGAATGCCATGGGTGGCGGAAGCGGCTCCAAGACCGCCGGTTCCGAGGATTTTGCCTATGTCAGCCAGGAGGTCCCCTCTGTCATGCTGGCCCTGGCCGCCGGACAGCCGGAAAAGGGCTATTGCTATCCCCAGCACCACCCTATGGCGAAGTTCGATGAAAGCGTTCTTCCCGGCGGCAGCGCCGTATATGCGTATATGGCCCTGCGCTGGCTGGAGGACCATAAGGAATAAACATCCGCAAATCCTTTTAATAGTGAAATCCCCCTACTTTCGTAGGGGGATCATTTTTTGGCCAACAGGCAGTCGGCTATAACGCAGGGGCTTTCTCTCCTCGTGCTCCAGCCGCTGTTCTCGATATTCCGCTAAGTAGTACACGATGGCGAAAAACCAAACAGTTCCATCTCGGATAGGAACCAGCAAAAGAACCGGGGAGTTTCTGCGATCTCGTTGCCAAGAAAGTCCCCTGTGATTATCTCATAGGCGTCTATGCGCCGTCAGCTTTGACGGTTACGTTGATCACGGTTTTCTTCTGTTTTTCTGCCAGTTCGGCAAACTGTGCTGCGCCTCCCCACGAGTGAGTGACATAGGTCACGACATAGTCAGACTGTTTGATCATCCACTTGTTTCGCCATGAAATAGCGAAGCGAGGGTGGACTGTTTCGATGCCCTCCGGAAGCATAGTGTCAGAGTAATCGCGGGTATCAAACTCGTCGCGCTTTGGAGGCATACGCTCCAAAACGACAGCATAATTGATGTGGGGGTATAACGATACCAATTCTTTCAGAACAGAGCGAACCATCGAATCAAATGATCCTTGTTCCAGAATTCGGTTTTGAGTGCAATACTTATACACCATTCTTTCGGAAATGCCCCACTTCTGGGCAGCCTCTTTTGCTGAAATGTAGCTCATAATTTGTCTTCCTTTCAACTGATTTTTGGAGGGGGCTCGGAACTTTTCATTTTTGCTCCGAACTTTTCATACCGGAGTTGTACCGGAATCAGGGCAAAACGCATTGTACCAGTTGAAACGAATGAACCTAAAATGTGTCTAAATAGTGCTGTTTTGTCTAAGTTTTCTAACAAATTTCATCGAGTCCAGAACCTCGAAACCGATGGCATTCAAGAGGTCAGCGGTTCGATCCCGCTTATCTCCACCATGTGAAAAAGACAGGATTTGCCCCTGTCTTTTTTCTTTTTCTCCAAAACTTTTTTCCGCCCGCTTTTTCTAACACTTTTCTAACGAAATAAAGAATAAGCGCCGCAACGGTCGTTGCGGCGTTTTGAAATGTCATATCACCCACAGATGGCAAAATACAGATTGCCGTGCGGGTCAAGGGTGGGGATATCCATGATGGCCGCTTCGGGTGCGATGCTGTCCAGCTGCATGCGCTTTGCGCTGTCCTTATAATTATCCGGCTGAACCTCGGCGGCGAAAACGAGGCCGTCGTAGTCCTGATACCACTCGCCGGCAAGGGCGCTGTAATCGCCGTCGCCCCGCCTCCGCCGCATGCAGCAAGGCTCAGGCACATAACAAACGCGAGCAGCAGGTACAATACCTTCGAGTTTTTCATCATTTTCCTCCCTAATTGATTTTTATATTTCCGTTGTGCTTGATACGCTGATTATACCTGCCTTTTCGGCATCTGTAAACTATATGAACAAAAAAGTGTCCCTCTCGGACCGCATTTTTGTTTACTTTTTCGCTCTTATGTATGTTGCAAGCGCATTTATGGCAAAGCCACCGCAGATGATCATCTTAATCACTGTCCAAACAGTGCGTCCTTGGGAGAAATTATCGCAGGCGAGCCATACCCATATAGCCGCTCCGGCGAGCCATGCAGCAACTGTTATAACATCCTTTTTATCCATTGGTCTCACATGCATTTTCGAACACACACCATAATCTCAATATTGTCAAATTGTTAAAAAACTCGCCCTTGACTTTGGTGAAAGTGCGCAGTAGAATAGTACAGCATTTGGACTAAAATGTTTTCGTACTAAGGAGAGCGCTATGGATAACACCGCCGGGTACATTCAGGAATACTGCTCGTGCCTGCACGAATGGGACGCGGCATATGAGGATTACGCCAAGTCCGTGGGGCTGAGCTACACAAGTCTGTGCATCCTCAATGCAATTTACGAGACAGACGGCTGCACGCAAAAGCAGCTTTGCTCGCTGTGCTTTCTGCCGAAGCAGACGGTCAATGCAGCCGTCACGGGCTTTTACGACAAGGGCTGGCTGCGGATGCAGGAGCTGCCCGAGGACAGGCGCAACAAGGCTCTGCATCTGACGGAGCTTGGCAGGAGCGAAGCCGGGCGCATTCTGCAAAATTTGCAGGAATGTGACCGCATTGCGATGTGCTTGCTTACCGAAAGTGAGCAGGAGCAGCTTCTCTCGCTTACCCGCCGGTACATGTCGGCATGCATAAGCGCAATGAAAAAGCTTTGAACACCAAGAGGAAAACACATGGAACTGGAAATGAAGCTTGAGCATGAGGTAAGCTTCCGCTGGCTGATACTTTTTGCTCTGCCGACGATATTCTCAAGCATTTTTGAAAACATATACTCCACCATCGACGGCATTTTTATTGCCCGCTTCGTCGACACGGACGCTCTGTCGGCGATAAACATCGTCATGCCGATGATCGGTCTGTCGCTGGCACTTGGCATGATGTTCGGCACGGGCGGCAATGCGCTCGTTGCCAAGAAGATAGGCATGGGCAGGCTCGAGGAGGCCCGTGAGGACTTTTCGCTGCTTATAGCAGTGGCGTTCGGCTTTTGCATCGTGCTTGCGGCGCTGTGCTTTGTTTTTCTCGACCCGCTGTGCCGCTTCCTCGGCTCGGACGAAGCGCTGCTGCACTACTGCCGTGAGTACATGATACCTGTTTTGATAATGCTGCCGTTTGCGGCGTTCGGCATGGTGTTCCACTTAAGCTTTATAACCGTCGGCAAGGCGGGCTTGGGCGCATTTCTCGCCGTGCTCGGCGGCGTGCTGAACATCGTGCTCGACTGGCTGTTTATCACCGTGTTCCATTGGGGACTTGCCGGTGCAGCTATCGCAACAAGCATCGGCTATGCCGTGCAGTCGCTCGTGGGCGCCGTGTGGTTTTGCGTAAACCGCAAGCAGGTTTTGTACATCGTGCGGCCTAAATGGCGCTCGAAAGCCATCGTCGACAGCTGCATAAACGGTTCGTCCGAAATGGTCAGCGTGCTTGCGTTCTCGGTCATCACGATCCTGTTTAACCGCATACTCATGGACATCGGCGGCTCGGACGGCGTTGCGTCACTGACCATCATCTGGTACGCTCAGGGGCTGTTCGGCGGCCTGTTCAGAGGCTATATAAGCGGTATCTCCTCCGTCGTGAGCTACAACTTGGGCAAAGGCGACAAGCTTCGTCTGTCGAAGGCCTTCCGCATCAGCGTGTGGACGCTTTTGGGCACCTCAGCCGTTGTCACCGCAATAAGCTACATTTTCGGCGGTGCGGTCGTCGACTTCTTTGCAAAAGGCAATGCACATGTTGCGCAGGTCGCACTCCACGGTTTCAGGATAGTCGCCATAAGCTTTGCGATGATGGCGTTCAATGTCTTTGCCTCAGGCTGGTTTACAGCCCTCAACGACGGCAAGACCTCGGCGATACTCTCGTTCTGCCGCACGATGCTGTTCATGGTCGTGCCGGTGCTCATCCTGCCGAAGTTTTTCGAAATGGACGGCGTATGGATGGCACTCACGGTCGGCGAGCTTCTGAGCCTTGTTATGGCCGTCTTCTACTTTATAAAATACAGAGACATGTGGCGTGCACCGAGTGCCGCAGAATAAAAACCAACGCACCGCCGAAGCGGTGCGTTTTGCCATATCATTCGTGTTTTTTATCTTTGGTCAAAAGCACGGAGCTGATGAGCGCCGTCAGCGGGACGGACAGGATAACGCCGATGCTGCTTGATATGCCGCTGACGACCTCTATTGCAAGATACGATGAGCTGAGCAGCTGGTGCGGGCTGAGGCTCAGCGAGTACAGGTAAATGACCAGTGCAAAGCCGCTGCCTAAGAACGCAAGTATCAGCGTATTCGTCATCGTGCCGACCATGTCACGGCCGATATTCATGCCCGAGCGGAACAGCTCCTTTGCGTTCATCTGCGGTGCGACCGTGTGCACCTCGGTGAGCGCCGAGGCGATGCTCATGGCAACATCCATCACAGCGCCCAGTGCGCTTATGACGATGCCGCCGACCAGAAGTCCCTGAAGTCCGATGGGCGTGCCGGTCTGGCGCAGCTGCAAAAGCGGCTCGACATTGGAAAGGCGCATGCCGCTTATGCGTGCAAGCTTTTGCGCAAGCAGGCCGAACATCAGTGCGATAGCCGTACCGGCGACCGTGCCGAGCATGGCGCAGACGCTCTTGCGTCCCGTGCCGCTGAGTATCACCATCGTGACCACGGTTATATATGCACACACGAGGAACACCGTGAGCAGCGTGGGTGCGCCCTTTATGAGCAGCGGTATCAGCAGCCAGAACAGGCAGGCAAGCGTGATGGCAAGGGCAACAAGTGATTTTGCGCCCACCCTTCCGCCGACGAGCACCGTGACCAAGACAAACGCCAAAGCTATTATAACAAGCATGCTCGTGCGGTTATACTCATAGACCGTCGCCGTGTGGCTGCCGTCGGAGTAGGTGGAGATAAGCAGCGTCACACCGTCGCCGACCTCGACGCTGCCGCCGTAGAGAGGGCCGACATAGTTGCTGACCTGCAAGGTCTCGCCCTTGTACTGGCCGGTCTTTACCTCGGCAAGCAAAAGCTGCTCGCCGCGCAGTGCATTGTCCGCCGTGGGGTCTGCGAATGTGGTGTCTGACAGAACATTCGTCACAACGGCATTTTCATACTCGGCATAGTCACCGTCGGTCGTCGGTGCAGCGTCCTCGGGTGCAGCGATGACACGCAGTACGATAAAAAGCACAAGTGCCGCTGCAAGCACGATGATGCTCATGCGGTTATCCTTCAGCCACTGTTTGAAATTATGCCGAGGAGCGAGCTTTTCCATCCAAAAGACCCCCCATTTCATTTTACATTCAGCATAGCAATTTTGTATGCCCCTGTCAAGCTCGTAAAATGTGCGTAAAGCAGTAAAATTTATGTGGCTTTTACGGAAACGGTATGTTAAAATGGTTTCATCAACTAATATGGTTTGCTCCGGTTTATGGCTCAATCTGCGTTTTAGGACAAGTTCTGCCTTAGCTTCGGCAATCCCCTCCTAATCTGCAGATCGTCATTCGCCTGTTTCCGCAGGCGAGGGCGATTTTTTTGCTATTCTGCCGGAACGGGCCAAAAAACGGAAAAGTTGAATCAAAAAGGAGGTCCTTTGATGAAAGCAACAAAAGGCAGACGATTATTAAGCGCTCTGCTGTCGCTGCTCATGCTGGTCTCGCTGCTGCCGATCTCGGTACTGGCGGACGATGCCACCGTGACTGCGACTCAGATCACGCAAGCGTCTGAGCTTGTTGACGGTCAGTATGTTCTCGTCACCGACAGCGGCTATGCCCCCGGTGTCCTCGACGGCACCTGGTTAACGGCAGCAGCCGTCACCGCAGATGAAAACGCCGTTACGGTCGACCCCGCCCTGCTGTGGACGGTCACCGTCGGCACTGACGGTATCAAGCTCAAAGACAGCAGCGGAAACACCATTGCTCCCAAGGGCGGCAATAATAACGGCATCCAGTCCGGCGATTACAGCTGGAAGGTCAGCTTCGCCGACGGCAAGTTCAGCTTTGCCGGTCAGGGCGACGATACCGTTACTCTTGCAAGCAACAAGGGCTCGCAGAACAAGTTCCGTGCATACAAAAATGCCACGGTCGAGAAAACACCCGGCGGCTACCCGTCCGAGTTTACGCTTTATAAGCTCAACGCCGCTGCCGTCCGTGAAAGCGGCATAGTCACCGACCTGAGCACCCTCAAGGACGGCGACACGGTCGTTGTGTTTAACCCTGTGAACCTCAAGACCCTGTCCACGGAATATTCCGGATTCTACAACAAGGGCAACGATGTTAAGGTCGAGAACGGCAAGCTCACAGGCTTTACCGATGTCGACAAGTGGACGCTCGGCATTAACGACGACGGCACCTACAGCTTCTCCACCGCAAAGGGCGAGAAGCTTTCCATGGACACCGGCTACACCAGCACTCCGCTTGACAAGGTCAACAACAGCTGGAAGCTCACCGCAGTTGACGGCAAGGACGGCACATTCTATATCGACAACACCGGCCGCACCGACAAGTACCGTCTCCAGTGGTTTGCCTCAAAGGGCACATGGAGTGCCTACACCGGCACGGGCGATGCATTTGAGCAGCAGATATACCTCGTGATCGAGACCGAAACTCCCGATCCCACGCCTACTCCCGAGCCCAGCGCAATGCTCAAGAACGGCGACAAGGTCGTTATTTACAACCCCGCAAACCTCAAAGCTCTTTCCACCGATTACGCCGGAACCTACTACAATCAGGGCACGGATGTGACCCTCGCTGAGGGCAAGCTTTCCGGCTACACCGATGCTGACATCTGGACGGTCGGTGTGAACGCCGACGGAAGCTACACCTTCTCCACCGCAGACGGCAAGAAGCTCTCCATGGGTGCAAAGTTCACCAGCACCCCGCTTGATGATGTCAACACCGCATGGCAGCTTGAAGAAGCAAAGACCGCCGGCTGCTACTATATTAAAAACGCGGTCCGCGGCAACTATCTTGAATGGTACGCCGACAAGGGCAACTGGAGCAGCTACTCGAAGATAGGCGACGAGGCTCTGTTTGCTCAGGCGTTCTTCAAGGTCAAGAAAAGCGGCATCGTCACCAGCCTCTCGGCAGGCGACACCGTCGTTATCTTCAACCCCGCAAACCTCAAGGCTCTGTCCACCGATTACGCCGGAACCTACTACAATCAGGGCACTGCCGTCACCATCGCAGACGGCAAGCTTTCCGGCTACACCAAGGCCGATATCTGGACGGTCGGCGTGAACGCCGACGGAAGCTACACCTTCTCCACCGCAGACGGCAAGAAGCTTTCCATGGGCGCAAAGTTCACCAGCACCCCGCTTGATGATGTCAACACCGCATGGCAGCTTGAGACCGCAAAGACCGCCGACTGCTTCTACATTAAAAACGCAGTCCGTGGCAACTACATTGAGTGGTACGCCGACAAGGGCAACTGGAGCAGCTACTCGAAGATAGGCGACGAAGCTCTGTTCGCTCAGCAGTTCTATCTTGTTGCTGACGACGGCGGCTCGGATACCCCCGCAGGCGGCATCCCCGCAGCAGGCAGCAAGGTCGTTATCTATAACGCCAATGCCGCAGCAGCTCTTGCCGCTCAGGACGAAAACACCGAAAGCCCGTCCATTCTCAAAGCACCCGCCACCATCGAGAACGACAAGCTCGTCTCCGGCAACGGTGCAGTCGTGTTCACCGTTGAGAAAAACGGCGAGTACCTCCGCTTTAAGAACGAGACCTACGGCTACCTATGCGCAAACGGCACGGGCAACAACGCCTTCTATTCCATGACCGCAAGCGACGATGCCGATTGGCTGGTGCGCACCTGCTCCGGCGGCGTCGGCGGCTTTGAGATGGAAAGCCGCACGGCTAAGTACAAGGGCTACAGCCAGTGGCTTGAGTATTACAGCGACAGCTTCAAGGTCTACTCCATGGACAAGTCCAAGGTCACCGACTACACCATCTACTCGTTTAACTTCTACCCCGTCGCCGACGGTGTGAATGTCGTTGACGGCATCGTAAACGCTCCCTCCGTCGACTTCGGCACCGTGCTTCCTGCCTATGTCGGTCAGGACTACGAGCTGACTTTCACCGTAGACGCCCCCTTCGGCGTCAGTGGTGACATAAAAGCATGGCTGAGTGACGACACCGCACTTAGCGTTGCCAAGAACGAGGACGGCACCTACACCATCAGCATCCCGGACGCTCTTATCTCCGGCGATAAGCTCACTGTCTCCGTCAAGGGTACGGACAACAAGAACATCCCCATCTACAGCACAGTCGAGATCGAGGTCAAGGACAACCCGTCCGTCATTGACCCGATGCCCGAGGCTCGTTCTGAGACAGGCAGCGAAAAGCGCCCGACCATCGGTGCGACCATCGTAAACGCAGGCATTGATCCCACGATCGAGATGACCGTGAACGGCACCGCCGTCAAGGCGACAGTTGCAAACGGCAAGATAAGCTATACCCCCGATAAGGACATGGCAGACGGCCGTGTCGATGTGCAGATCACCGTGAAGCGCACCGATGGTAAGACCGCAACGCTCAACTGGTACTTCATTGTCGGCAAGGCACAGTATCAGCGCTACTTCGGTCAGCTGCACAGCCACACCCAGTATTCCGACGGCTCAGGCTCTCTCGACACGGCTCTTGACTATGTAAAGAACCTGCCCGAGAGCGCAAATGTCCAGTTTGTCGCATTCACCGACCACTCGAACTACTTTGATACCACCAGTGCAGCCAACCCCGAGGGTGCCCTGTACGACATGGATCTTGCGACCGCTTACAGCCAGCAGCGCTGGAAGGAATACAAGGACAAGATCGCAGACTTCAACAGCGCCAACACCGGCGTTATCGCCATCGGCGGCTTTGAGATGACTTGGTCGGGCGGCCCGGGTCATATCAACACCTTCAACACCGAAGGTATCGTGTCCCGCAACAACAAGACGCTCAACAACAAGACCTCCGACGCAGGCATGAAGGCATACTATGCACTGCTCAGCCAGTCCGAGGGTATCGACTCCATAAGCCAGTTCAACCACCCCGGTACGACCTTCGGCACATTCTCCGACTTTGCCTACTGGGACGGCGTCATCGACTCCCGCATCTACATGGTCGAGGTCGGCAACGGCGAAGGTCAGATAGGCACAGGCGGCTACTATCCCAGCTATGAGTACTACATCATGGCTCTTGACAAGGGCTGGCATGTCGCTCCGACAAACAACCAGGATAACCACAAGGGCAAGTGGGGCAACGCAAACGACGCCCGTGATGTTATCATCACCGATAACTTCAGCGAGGAGGGCATCTACGAGGCCATCCGTGAAAGACGCATGTACTCGACCGAGGACAAGAACCTTGAGCTCGGCTACACCGTCAACGGCAGCATGATGGGCTCTACCCTCTCCACCGTCCCCGAGGCACTCGATATTGAGGTCTCCGTGGCCGATCCCGACAAGACCGACTCCATCAGCAAGGTTGAGATCGTTGCAAACTCCGGCAAGGTCGTTTACACCTGGGACGATCCGGCCGAGCTCACAGCAGGACTGCTGACCGCTCAGCTTGCTCCCAGTTACAGCTACTACTTCGTGCGTGTAACCGAGGCCGACGGCGACCTTGCAGTCACCGCTCCCGTTTGGGTCGGCGAAATGCTCAAGCTCGGCGTGTCCAGCTTCGTGTGCGGCACCTCCACCCCCGTAACGGGCGAGGAGCTTACCCTGACGACCACCATGTTCAACAGCGAGACCACCGACGCAACGGTCAAGGCACTGTCCTACACCATCGGCGGTGTGAGCATCGGCGTTGACCAGACCGGCTACACCGTTGCGGCCGGCAGCACGCTTGAGATACCGTTCAAGTGGACTCCTGACAAGGCTCGTGTCACCACCGTGACCGTGACAGCAGTCGTAGAGCAGGGCGGTAACGAATACACCTTCACCAAGACCCTTGAGCTCGATGTTCAGGACGCAGACAAGCTCGTGTACATCGGCATCGATGCCTCCCACTACAACGAGTATGTCGCAGGCAACTACAAAGACTCCATGGGCAACTTCGGCAACCTCGCAGCGCAGTACAGCGTGCGTACCGTTACGCTGGGTACCTCCGCTGACCTCATCGCTGCCTGCGGAAACAGCAAATACAAGGCAATTATCCTCACCGCTCCCTCCCGCCGTCTCGAAGCGGCACAGGCAGATCCGAGGGTTTATTCCGATGCCGAGCTTGCGGCTATCAAGGCATTCAACGCAAGCGGCGGCACTGTGATACTTGCAGGCTGGTCGGATAACTACGAAAACTACGATGTTATCCAGAACAACCCCGCAATCAAGCACATGGCGGAGACGCAGAACGAGGTGCTTGCAGCCCTCGGCTCAAGCCTGCGCATCAGCGACGATGCGACCTACGATGATGTTCGCAGCGCAGCCGACGGCGTTGATAAATGGAGACTGTACTTCAGCGATTATAATAACGATAATCCGCTGACCGGCGGTGTCATCTACGATGCCGACCACCCGTACGATAAGCTCTACACCGAGCGCTTCAGCCACTACGGCGGCGCATCCGTCTACGCCGTAGACGCAAGCGGCAACGCAACAAGCGCTCTTCCCTCCACCGTTTCCCCCGTCGTTTACGGTCACGCTACGACCTACTCTATCGATGTCGATGGCGACGGTCTCGGCGGCAGCGGCACTCCCAAGTACGCATTCAAGGATAACGACAGCCGCCTGATGGTGATGGCGACAGAGCAGCTTGACGGCAAGGGTCTCATCGTTGTCTCGGGCGCTGCGTTCATGTCCAACTTCGAGGTTCAGGCTCAGGTCGATAACGGTGCGGAGAAGAACTACTCCAACTACCGCATCTGCCAGAACCTGCTTGGCATGCTCAATCCCGTGACCATCACGCCCATCGCCGATGTTCAGGCCGAAAAGGACGAGAATGTCAAGTACACCATTGAGGGCATCGTGACCTCCAACGCCTCCGGCTACGATAAGGACACCGCATTCTTCGACTGCATCTATGTCCAGGACGGCACCGCAGGCATCAACTGCTTCCCCGTTGCCGGCAACTTCAAGATCGGCGACAAGGTCCGCATCAGCGGCACAACGAGCTCCTATCAGGGCGAGCGCCAGCTGGCAGTCAGCAGCATCGAGAAGATCGGCGAGGAAACTCCCGTCCAGCCCACCGTTGTGACCTCCAAGCAGATAAACGACGGCAGCGTGCTCGGCTCGCTCGTGACCGTCAAGGGCGTTATCACCCGTGTTGAAATGGCAAACGGCCTTGTCCAGACCATCATGGTCAAGGACGCAAACGGCGATGAGAGCCGTGTGTTCATCGACGGCTACATCACCACCGCAAAGGATGTCGTGAACGCCGAGGTCGGCCGTGAGATAACCGCCACCGGCCTTGCCTCCTACGACAACACCTTCACTCTGTCCGACGGCACACCGGTCGCACCCCGCATCCGTATCCGTGACCGTGCCGATGTAGTGTGCGGCGACAAGGTCGAGCACACCCACTCGTTCGGCGAATGGACCGTGACTAAGGAAGCCACCTGCACCGAGCCCGGCGAGCAGACCCGCACCTGTGATTGCGGCTGCAGCGAGACGCAGGTCATCCCCGCAACTGGTCATGACTATGTAAACGGCGTGTGCGCAAACTGCGGTGCAGTCCAGACCCCCGATAAACCCACTCCGGACACTCCGGATAAACCCACTCCGGACACGCCGGATAAGCCCACTCCGGACACTCCCGACAAACCCACTCCGGACACGCCGGACAAGCCCACTCCGGACACGCCCGACAAACCCACTCCGGACACGCCGGATAAAGCCGATGACGGCGATGCCGTCAAAACCGGTGATGACAGTGCGGTCGGACTTTGGATCGCCCTTATCTGCCTGTCGCTGATCGGCCCGGCAGTTATAGTGTACAGCAAAAAGCGTGAGCACTGATTGACTCCGGCGGCAATGCCGCCAAAAGCAAAAAATCGCCCCACCCTGCGGAGCCTCCGCCGGGTGGGGTGTTGTATATTCCGTTATACTTCTTTATTTCCGTCAAGCACGGCACATTTCGCCGAGGCAGACTTACACCGACCTGTCTTTTTTGCCTTTTCCGTCTATGATATTGCGCTTTGCATAGATAAGTCCGATTACGACCGTGAGCAGATCGACGGCAAGAAAAGCCCAAAACATCGGGTCAGTCAGATCAAAGCAGTCGCCGAGGACGGTGAAATACGCAAGGCTGGGAAGAAGCGCAAGCATCGAGCCTGCAAGATATGCAAAATACGGCGTGCGCAAAAGCCCGAACAGCACACCCTGCGCCTCGGTGGACAGATGCAGAGTATGAAGCGCAAAGCAAAATGTGAAGCTGTATTCGCCCGCATTGTCGAAATATTTCTTGAGCTTCGGGTACTTTGCTATCGCCTTGTCGAAGGTCAGCTTCTTTGAAAACCTTCCGATAAGATACGACACCGAAACGCAAAGCGCCGTACCGACGATGTTGATCGCCATCGCCATTTTGAGATCAAATACGAGCGATGTACCGATGCACACCGCCGCAAACGGGATGACCATCGAGCAGCCCTTGACGGCAAACAGCGCCAGTATCGCCAGCAGTGCAGCGGGCTTATTGTCCCTCACGGCAGCTATCGTCTCGTCAACATCCAAAACGCCCGTCAAAAGCAGCACACCGACAACGGCGATTAGTGCAAGCATTATGATTATGGAAATGTAGTTTTTGAGTTTAGACATTTAGATCATCCCCAGATGCTCCAGCAGTATTTTTAATCCGATGAGTATGAGGACAACTCCGCCGACAAGCTCGGCCTTTGACTTGTACCTTGAGCCGAAGGCATTGCCGACATACACACCCACAGCCGACAAAACGAAGGTCGTAATGCCGATAAGCAGCGCCGCCGGAACGATATCAACGCCGAGGAACGCAAAGCTTATGCCGACAGCCAGTGCATCGATGCTTGTTGCAACAGCAAGCGGGAGCATGGCCTTGAACGCAAAGCTTGCGTCGTGCTCCTCCTCATCCTTGCTCAGCGCTTCCTTTATCATGTTACCGCCGATTATCGCCAGCAGCACGAACGCTATCCAGTGGTCGATGCTCCGGATAAAATCCTCAAGCTTAAAGCCGAGCAGGTAGCCTATAAGCGGCATGAGCGCCTGAAAAGCGCCGAAATACAGTCCGGCAATAAGCATATGCTTAAGCTGCACCTTCTGCACCGACAGCCCCTTGCAGATACTGACGGCGAAGGCATCCATGCTAAGCGCAACGCCGATAAGAAAAATGTCCGCAAACCCCATATGCCAACACACCTCAAAACAGTTTGCCGTTTAAGAATTTACATTTGAATGTATACCACGGCTTTGTCCGTGTCAAGAGATATATTCTTGACATCTCGGGTTTATGTGCTAAAATCTATACATAATCCTAAAAATAGTTTACAAAGGGGTATTGAATATGAGCGACACAAGAAGACGCCTCGGTGACCGCAGAGACGGTAAGCTTCTGCGTGACATTGACAGCATGCACATCATCATGCCGATGATATATATCAATCGCAGCGACAATGAGGCGTATATCTCCGAGCGCATCGACCTTACGAACATTGACGCATACCTTGCAAAGCGCAATGCCGAAAATCCCGAATTTAAGTTCACACTTTTCCACATTATAGTTGCGGCGATACTCAAGGTCATCGTGCTCAGACCCAAGCTCAACCGCTTCATTGTGAACAAAAACATGTATCAGCGCAATGACCTAAGCGCAGCATTCGTTGTCAAAAAGCGCTTTGAGGACACCTCCGAAGAGGGCCTGGCATTTATTCACGCAAGCGAAAGCACCACCATTGACACCCTGCGTGAGGATCTGTACAAGCAGATAACCACCGTCAAAAAGGGCGGCGGCGATGCCTCAAGCGACGCTATGGATATCCTCAGGAAGATACCCCGCCCCATACTTAAGTTCATCTTTATGATCCTCCGCTGGCTCGACAGACACGGTCTCGTGCCGCAGTTTCTCATAGAGACCGACCTCAACTACGCTTCCGTCATTTTATCAAACCTCGGCTCTATCAAGCTGCGCAGCGGCTACCACCACTTGAGCAATTGGGGCACTGCCTCGCTGTTTGTCATCGTGGGCGAGACGAAAAAGCGTCCGTTCTACGACGATGAGGGTAATGTCGAGTTTAAAAACAGCGTTGACCTCGGTCTGACCATCGACGAGCGCATTGCCGACGGCTACTACTACTCAAAGAGCGTGAGACTGCTCAAGTACATCCTCGAGCACCCCGAGTGCCTCGAAAAGCCGTTCAGCGAACCTGTGGACTATTAAAGACCCGAGGACAAACACAGACAAGGAGAAACCGGTTTTGACCGGCTCTTTTCCGCCCATACTTCACATAATTCTCCGGTAATACACAAAGTATTGCCGGAGATTTGTTGTTTAAGTTGACGGGAGCCGAACCCTATCGTCTGTCAGTGTGCCCTTTCGGTGCTTTTCGCCTTTTTTGTCTTAATGGGCGACAGCCCATTGACACCAAAGAAAGCCGAAAATCCCTCGAAAAACACTACTGACAGATGCCTTGCAGTTTTGAGGGAGCAGATTTTCGTTCAGGCAAAGATAAAGCCCGACGGGCATAATGGACATATATGGACTAGGGGTTTAGCGAAGCATGGGCGGAAAGCTGCCCGTCAAAACCGATAGTGTTCGGCTCCCGTCAACTTATCTGAACGAAAAATAACTCGCTCAAAACTGCTGGCGCACCCTGAAAAGTCTTAGTGCGTCCTGCTAAATGACGAATGTCCGTTTTCAGGGCGATTTATCCTTATCTGCATCCGCCCTCGGGTCTTTGTTTTGATATCGAGGCTTGTTTTATTCTTTTGTTTTATTATTATCATTAGTTGTAAAAATGCTGTATACATGGTATAGTTATTGTTTGTAGACAAGCATTGTGTCTTAATAAAAAATTTGCTGCGGCAGCCAGCCGCAGGAAAGGATGTAAAAATGAAAAATTCCGAAAAATCAATGGACAAGATCGTTGCCCTGTGTAAAAACCGTGGCTATGTTTACGCAGGAAGTGAGATCTACGGCGGACTTGCAAACAGCTGGGACTACGGCCCGCTCGGCGTGGAGTTCAAAAACAATGTCAAGAAGGCCTGGCTGAAGAAGTTCGTTCAGGAAAGCCCGTACAATGTCGGTCTTGACGCCGCCATCATCATGAACCCCCAGACTTGGGTCACCACCGGCCATGTGTCCAGCTTCTCCGACCCTCTGCTCGACTGCAAGGCCTGCAAATCCCGCCACAGAGCCGACAAGCTCATCGCCGAGGAGCACCACGAGGTCAATGTCGATGCAATGAGCTTTGACGAGATGGACGCATTTATCGCATCCCACGAGGATGTCATCTGCCCCGTCTGCGGCAAGCACGACTTCACCCCCATCCGCAAGTTTAACCTCATGTTCAAAACTGCCATCGGCGTTACCGAGGACTCCAGCTCCACCTGCTACCTGCGTCCCGAGACCGCTCAGGGCATTTTCGTAAACTTCGCAAACATCCAGCGCACCACCCGCAAAAAGCTGCCGTTCGGTGTCTGCCAGGTCGGCAAGGCCTTCCGCAACGAGATCACCCCGGGCAACTTCATTTTCCGTACCCGTGAGTTTGAGCAGATGGAGTGCGAGTTCTTCTGCAAGCCGGGCACCGACCTTGAGTGGTTCGCTTACTGGAAAGACTTCTGCAAAAACTGGCTGCTGTCTCTGGGCATCAAGGAGGAAAACCTCCGTCTGCGTAACCATGAGCCTGCCGAGCTTGCGTTCTACTCCCGTGCAACTACCGATATAGAATACGCCTTCCCGTTCACCGATTGGGGCGAGCTGTGGGGCATTGCCGACCGCACCGATTATGACCTCGGCCGCCATCAGGAGGCATCCGGCAAGGATCTGACCTACTTCGATCAGGAGACCAACGAGCATTACATTCCCTATGTCATCGAGCCGTCGCTCGGCTGCGACCGTGTTGCGCTTGCATTCCTGTGCGAGGCATACGATGAAGAGGTCGTCGGTCAGGATAAGAAGGGCAACGACGATGTCCGCACCGTACTGCATCTGCATCCCGCTCTTGCTCCCTTTAAGTGCGCCATACTGCCGCTTTCAAAGAAGGAGATACTCACAGGCCCCGCCATGGAGCTTTACAGAGAGCTTTCCAAGGAGTTCATGGTCGACTATGACGAGACCGGCTCCATCGGCAAGCGCTACCGCCGTGAGGATGAGATAGGCACTCCCTTCTGCATCACCTTCGACTTCAACACCGTCGGCACCGAGACCGACGAGGCCGACCACTGCGTCACCGTGCGTGAGCGTGACAGCATGGAGCAGGTTCGCATCCCCATCAGCGAGGTAAGAGATTACATCGCCGAGCGTGTAAAGTTCTGATATGACCGCCGGAGAGCAATTTGTAAAGTGGATAAAGCCCGCCGGCTGTGTGCTGTTTCTCGGCATTTTTGCTGCGTTTCTCGTCATATGCTTCACGGCGAAGGCGCCCGTTGAGGGCTACACCGTGCCCCACGACTCGCAGTATTACGCCCAGCACTTAGACGAGCTCAAAGCAGAGCTTGAAACGAACCTTTTCCCGAAACTTGAAGGCATTGAGGATTGTTACATTTCCGGCGACAAGCTGAAGATAATAATCAGTGACGCAGGCTTTGAAAAATCAAGCAAGGCCATCACCCACTACTACGGCGAAAACTTATTTATCATAGAGAAAGAGGCAAAAAAATGAAAGACGGATTCGTTAAAGTCGCAGCGGCGTCCCCTGTCATTCGTGTTGCAGACGCAGACTATAATGCCGGTCGTGTCATCGACTGCATCAAGTCTGCCGCCGACAAGGGCGTCAAGATCATCGTTTTTCCCGAGCTGACCCTCACAGGCTGCTCCTGCTATGACCTCATCGGTCACAGCGTAATTTTAAGAGGTGCGGAAAACGCCCTCGTCAAGGTCATCGAGGCCACCCGCGGTCTGGACATTTTAGCAATAGTCGGTTTGCCCTATGCGCCCCGTGGCGGCTGCCTTTACAGCGTTGCCGCAGTTATCTGCAACGGTGAGCTTTTAGGCATGGTTCCCCGCACCGAGGTCGACGGCACACTGTTTTCAAGCGTCGATGTAAACGCCGATGTGAGCGGTCTGTTTGACTGCTTCCTGAGCAGCGAGGCGCTGTTCACAAGCTCCGTGCTGCCCGGTCTTTCCGTGGCCGTTGAGCTTGGCAATGACGCAAAGGCAATTGAGTCTCCCGCTGCACGCCACGCTCTTGCAGGTGCAACCGTTATCGCAAGCATGGCGTCCTTCCCCGCAACGGTCTACTCCACCCACGATGCAACAGAGGATATCAAGTACCGCTCCAAGCACCTCAAGTGCGGCATGATCCTTGCCGCCCCCGGCAAGGGCGAATCGACGACCGACAATGTTTTCTCCGGTCTGTGCATGGTCGCCGAAAACGGCAGCGTGCTTGCTTCCGATGAGTGTGCCGACTGCATGGTCATAACCGAGCTCGACATTGATTATCTTGAGAACCTGCGCAGAAAGGAAAAGATCTACGGCACAGGCAAGTACCCCCACTTCGAGGTTTCGTGGGGCACGGAGTTTGCCGAGACCGAGCTTACCCGCAGCTACCGCAAGCTGCCGCATCTGCCCGAGTACGAAAAGGACATGGGCGACTACTGCCGCCGCATGATAGACATTCAGGTGTCCGGCCTTGTAAAGCGCATGGAGTATGCAAATCTCGACCACTGCGTCGTCGGCATCTCCGGCGGCGTTGACTCGACCCTGTGCGTCATGATCTGCGCCGAGGCAATGAAGAGAATGGGACTGCCTTCAACGAATGTCGTTGCCTGCACCCTCCCCTGCTTCGGCACCTCCTCCCGCACGAAGTCCAACGCCATCATCGTCGCCGAGCAGGTCGGTGCCGAGGTTCGTGTAATCGATATCGGCGAGAGCGTGTACAAGCACTTTGACGATATCGGCCATGCCCACGACGACTACTCCATCGCATTTGAAAACGCCCAGGCTCGTGAGCGCACGCAGGTGCTCATGGACATTGCAAACAAGGTCAACGGTCTTGATGTCGGCACCGAGGATCTCAGCGAGTTTGTCGACGGCTGGTGCACCTACAACGGCGACCACACCAGCATGTACGATGTCAACATGGGTCTTACCAAAACTCAGGTTCGTGCAGGCGTGAGATACATTGCCCAGCACACCGAGGACAAGGTCCTTGCCGACGCACTGTGGGATGTTCTCGACTGCCCGGTAACGCCCGAGCTGCTGCCCATCCACGACGATCAGATCGAGCAGAAGAGTGAGGAGAATGTCGGCTCTTACAGCCTGCAGGACTTCTTCACCCACAAGATGATGATCTGCGGCTTCAGCCCGGCAAAGACCCTGCGTATCGCAAAGGTCGCATACGGCGACGAGTTTACCGACGAGGAGCTTATCAAGTGGATGCGCAGCTACTGCAAGCGCTACTTCTCGCAGCAGTTCAAGCGCAGCTGCCTCATGGACGGTCCCGCCGTCGAGGATTTCTCCGTCTCGCCGAGAAACGGCTTCCTCATCCCCTCGGATGCCGAAAACAGCCTGTTCATGGCAAGCGTCGATTCCTTCGACAAGTAATCAAACAAAAAAAGACTGACGCAGAGTTTTCTGCGTCAGTCTTTTTTTGACGGCACCGGTCGGTAACAGTGCCGAACAATTGGGGAGATGGAGATAATTATTTATCAGGATGGAGAGTTCCTGAAGGATAATAAAGAAAGTATGGACAAATCGTGTATCTGTCTTCGCTTCGGCTATAATATACACTGTGCATCCCTATTACGCAAGAGAATAAAAATCATAATGATTATGATTTCTTGGAATATAGTTAATTTATTCACTCTTGATTATTCTTTACAGATAGGTTATACTGACCGAGTATTACACAAACGCATACCCTCATGCTGCGGCATGATAATAAGACAATTTGCCAAAAAACATGGAAACAACAGAAATCCAATACGCAGCAGGGGGAGAGTGTGAGGGGGTAACGAAGTGTCGGTGCGGTAGTGAATGACATGCCGGGGCATGTCAGAGCCGCAGCGAGAAATGCCCCGCCTCAAAAATGTGGCGTGTTTTGAAGCGTGCAAAAAAGTCACAGAACTTTTTTGACGCACTGGATAAGAATTGGGAGGTTTTTATGGCGATACAGAAATATCAGGCATTCGTCAAGGTGGCCGAGCTCGGCAGCATTACCAAGGCGGCCGAGGCAATGGGCTACACTCAGTCCGCCGTCAGTCGCATGATCGCCGACCTCGAGGATGAATGGAACCTCAATCTTCTGCGCAGGAGCAGGGGCGGCCTGTCACTGTCGTCCGACGGTGTTATGCTGCTGCCGTATATAAAGGAAATGTGCTCTCGCTTCGAGTCATTGCAGGAGCAGGCAAACGCCCTCAAGGGTCTGGAGACCGGCTTCATCCGCATCGGCTCGTGCTCGAGCTTTTCCACGCAGTGCCTTCCTGCGATACTCAAGGAGTTTGAGCTGCGCTACCCGAGGATAATCTTTCAGCTTCAGAACATGGAGTATTCGGACACCGAGGACGCATTGTGCGCTGGCGAAATTGACTGCGGCTTTATAAGCGCCCCGTTCTCGCCCGACCTTGATGTAACGATGCTCATGCGTGACCGTATGCTCGCCGTTCTGCCGCCGGATCACCCGCTGGCGGATGCACGGGTCTACCCAATGGCGAATCTGAGTCAGGAACGCATCGTCAGGCTCACGGATGAGTCGAACAACGAGGTCTCGAAGATATATGAAAGCTTCAAGGACCTTATAAGCTCGCCGCTGAGCACCTATTGTGAGGTCAACGACGACTACTCGGTCATGGCAATGGTAGAAAGCGGTCTGGGAGTTTCGATGCTCTCGGAGCTTGTTACAAAGCGCATGCCGTTTAACATCTGCCTTAAAGAGTTTGATCCGCCGCAGTACCGTGATATCGGCGTTGCCGTCAAGAAAGGCCGTCGCCCGTCACCGGCAACGGAGCGTTTTATCGAAGTCGTGCTCGAATTTTTTGAAGACAATAAATACAAAATCCCGAATCAGTGAAGATTCGGGATTTTTTCTTATCATTTGCAAACGAGCTCGCCGTTTTCGACATCAATCGTGATGACATGGCCGGCTTCCATCTCGCCGGACAGTATCGTCTTTGCGATAAGCGTCTCGACGCTTGCCTGCAGGTATCTTTTGAGCGGTCTTGCGCCGAACACGGGGTCAAAGCCATGCTCGATGATGAGCTGCTTTGCGGCGTCGGTGATCTCAAGACCCAAGGTCTTGTCGGCAAGACGCTTTTTGAGCGATTGCGTAAGGATATCAATGATGCCGTTAAGCTCTGTCTTGGTGAGGGGCTTGAAGCAGATGATCTCGTCAAGACGGTTGAGAAACTCCGGTCTGAACTGTCTGCGCAGCTCGCCGAACACGCTGTTTTTAGCGTCCTCTGTGATATTGCCGTCATCGTCGATGCCGTCGAGCAGATACTGACTGCCGAGGTTAGAGGTCATGATGATGATGGTGTTCTTGAAGTCGACCGTTCTGCCCTGCGAGTCGGTAATTCTGCCATCGTCAAGGATTTGCAGCAGAATGTTGAAAACATCCGGATGCGCCTTTTCGATCTCATCGAACAGGACGACGGAGTACGGCTTTCTGCGCACGGCTTCGGTCAGCTGGCCGCCCTCGTCATAGCCGACATATCCGGGAGGTGCACCGATAAGGCGGGAGACTGAGAATTTCTCCATGTACTCGGTCATATCGATACGCACGATGTTGTGCTCATCGTCAAACAGGCACTCGGCAAGGGCCTTTGCAAGCTCCGTCTTGCCGACGCCGGTCGGGCCAAGGAACATGAAGCTGCCGATTGGGCGGTTCGGGTCTGCGATACCGGCACGGGAGCGCCAAATGGCCTCGGTGACCTTCTGCACGGCCTCGTCCTGGCCTATCACCCTGCGGTGGAGAACATCGTCAAGGTGCAAAAGCTTTTCTCTTTCGCCCTCCATGAGCTTTGCCACGGGGATGCCCGTCCACTTTGCGACGATACCGGCTATCTCCTCTTCGGTCACGGTGTCATGCACCATGCTGTTTGACTTGCGCTCCTCGCTGTTTTTCTCCGCCTCTTGGAGCTTACGCTCAAGTGCGGGCAGGTCGGAGTACTTGAGCTTTGCGGCGGTCTCATACTCGTATCTGAGCTGGGCATTCTCGATATCGGCGTGCATCTTCTCGATCTCGGCCTTGAGGTTCTTGACCTCATCAACACTGCTCTTCTCACTTTCCCAGCGGGACTTCTGCTCCTTGAACTTATCCTTGAGGTTTGCAAGCTCCTCGCTGAGCTTTTCAAGACGCTCCATCGAGAGACGGTCGGTCTCCTTCTTAAGCGCCATTTCCTCGATCTCGAGCTGCATTATCTTGCGGCGGACATCGTCAAGCTCTGCGGGCATGGAGTCTATCTCCGTGCGGATGAGTGCACATGCCTCATCGACAAGGTCAATTGCCTTATCAGGCAGGAAACGGTCGGTTATATAGCGGTCGGAAAGCGTTGCGGCGGCGACAAGGGCGTTATCGTGGATGCGAACACCGTGGTACACCTCGTAGCGCTCCTTGAGGCCACGGAGAATGGATATCGTGTCCTCGACCGTCGGCTCATCGACCATGACAGGCTGAAACCTACGCTCAAGAGCTGCGTCCTTTTCGATATACTTGCGGTACTCGTCGAGCGTTGTCGCACCGATGCAGTGCAGCTCGCCTCGTGCAAGCATAGGCTTGAGCAGGTTGCCTGCGTCCATGCTGCCCTCGGTCTTGCCGGCACCGACTATGGTGTGCAGCTCATCGATAAAGAGGATTATCTTGCCCTCGGACTGCTTGATCTCCTCCAGAACGGCCTTCAGACGCTCCTCAAATTCGCCGCGGTACTTTGCACCGGCTATCAGTGCGCCCATATCCAGTGAGAATATCGTCTTATCCTTAAGTCCTTCGGGGACATCGCCGCGGACGATACGCTGGGCAAGCCCCTCGGCGATGGCGGTCTTGCCGACACCGGGTTCGCCTATGAGAACAGGGTTGTTCTTCGTCTTTCTCGACAGGATGCGGACGACATTCCTTATCTCGTTATCACGGCCGATGACCGGGTCAAGCTCCTGCTTTCTTGCACGCTCGACAAGGTCGGTGCCGTACTTTTTAAGTGCGTCATAGGTATTCTCGGGGTTATCGCTCGTAACGGGGCCGTTCTTGACCTTGGCAAGCTCGGCGGTAAAAGCAGACTTCGTGATGCCGTGGTCTGCCAAAATGCGCTTCACGGCCGGCGTTGCGGCAGCAAAAATACCTATCATCAAATGCTCGACGGAAAGGTACTCGTCGCCGAGGCTCTTTGCCGATTTCTCGGCTGCCTGCATCACCCTGTCGGCCTCACGGGACAGGTACACATCCGTGTCGCCCGTGACCTTGGGCAGCGCCGCAATTGCGGTGTCGAGCTCTGCAAGCACGGTGTTGCAGTCAACCCCCATCTTGCCCAGCAGTGACGGGATGAGTCCGCCGTCCTGATCGACAAGAGCATACAGGATGTGCTCCGGCGTTATATATTGGTTCTGATTTTCCTGCGCCATCGACTGCGCAGTCTGTATTGTCTCAATTGTTTTCTGGGTGAAGTTCTGTGCATTCATGGCACTGACCTCCTTATATCAAAATTTCCATCCTTCTGAGTAGCGAGAAGTAGCATGCCTCGATATCCCTTGCATCAAAGCGTCCGGATAGGTAGCCCTTCATCATTGAGTCGAAGAGCTTGATGTATTCCGAAAGCACGCTTGCAAGCTCCTCGGAGCTGCAATCACGGCTCGGAATTGCGATGGAGCGGATAAACTTGCCGTCGTAAAGCGCATACTTCGGTGCGTTTGCGCCCAAAAGCGGCCGCAGGTGAGCATCCTCAATGCTCTTCCAAATGCGGAAAAATTCGCTCATCGAGCGGATTAGCGCCGCCGACTGTGTGCGGAAAATGACGGTCAGCTCGCCGAGGCAGTCGCTGTCGCCACGGTACAGCTCGACCTCGTACTTGACGGTCGGGCGGTATTTATACTCAAGTGAGGACTTGAGCGACATGGTCATCGCATTGGGCGAGACAAACGGTACAAGCTCCCTTGACGGGGTCATGAGCTGCTCGATAGCAGTGAAAATGTCGTTTATCCTGCGTTCCGGGGTGACCAGATCAACATGCTCGGCAAGGATCTGATTGATGAGGTTCGAGCGGTTGGTTCCCATACGGTGCGCCAGACGATCTACCTCGGCAACCACATCTTCACTGAGCATTAAGCTGTATAATGTCTTTTTCATGTTCGTCTGCCTTTCTTTTTTCCCTTTTAGCTTATCATAGTCTCATTTTTCTAATTTGTCAAGTGTTTTATATAAATATTTTTACGAATTATATAGAAAATAATAAAAACAGGGTTGTTAAGCCCTGTTTATTATTTGTAGATCTCTGCTGATATAAACTGCCGACCTTTTTTGGATATGCCGCCCGCTGCACCGACCGTACCCTTGCCGCAGCCTCGCAGAGAGATGACATCGCCCTCGTGAACAGCGCTGTCAAGCTTCATGCACACGGAGTAATTTAAGCTTGCGTCACCTGCCGTTATACGCTCGGCAGCGGCGGTGCGGGAGAGATTGAACATTCCGGCGCACACTGCGTCAAAGCGCAGGCTCTTGACCGAAAAGGTCACCTTTTTGACCTTGCGTTCGGGAGCTTTAAGCTCGCTGAGCTTGATTTTTGCGGTCTTGACCCCATATCTGCCGACCTTGTCGAGCCCGTCGAGCAGGTGCCGCTCAACGCTCGGCAGGCAGAATATCGTCGCCGTGTCACCGGTCACCCAGATATCGCCGAGCCACTCACGCTTGATGCCGAGACCCAGTGCAGCGCCCATATAATCACGGTGCGCAGGCTCGCCGAAGCCCGCCTTTGCGGTGACGGCGCAGATGTAATCGGCAGCGTCCAGATCGTCCGACTCCATATAAAACGGCAGGAAGAATGCAGCCTTGCGCTCGCAGTCCGGGTGTCCGCCGGTGAGCACCATTTTGCAGTCTGCCGCAGCCGCCCACTTTGTGAGTGCAAACTGCTCGGCAGGCGTCAAAAACGCCGTGTGCGTGACGGATGATGTCCGCTCGCAGCGCTCGGCCAGGTCTGCCGCTCTTTTTAAAAGTTCATCGTTTTCCATCAAGATACTCCGCAATCTGCTGCTTTGCAAATTTAAGTTCGTTTATAAACTCGCCCGACGACATACGCAGAACGCCCGAGCGCAGCGCCGACAGACGGATAAGGCTGTCGTTTGTGATGACCCGCACGGCGTAATTTTTGCCGATGTCGTTTGCAAGCTTCTCGATATACATATCGGCGGTCTCGTTTTGTTTGGTGTAGGCAATGTGGATACCCTCGGTTTCCTTTTCGCCGGGGTTTCCCTCGACCTTATAGCCGTCGAACACCAAGACAAGCTCGCAGTCCTTAAAGCCACGGTAGCTTTTCAGGATATCAATTAGCCGTGTCCTTGCAAGGTCAAGATCGTCCCTGGCAAGCTCGTTTAGCTCATCCCACGCAAACAGCAGGTTATAGCCGTCGACGATGAGATACTCCCGCTTCGTCGGCTCGATAACGACATTTTGCGTTGCTGCCGACACGGGTCTGGTGTACTCACGGCGGCGGATAGGGCCGAACTCCCGCTCCATTATCGCCTCAAGCTCCTTGTCGTCAAGGCTGAAGTTGCGGGGGCGGCACACAGGCTCGGAGATCTTTCCCCTGCCGTAGCCGGTGTCTATGTGCATGTGTTCGGCGACCTTATCCCACTTGACGGCAACACCCGCTCCGTGCGAGCAGAATACCGAGTCCGGCGTATTTTCAAGGTTGGCCTCGGGGTCGTAGTCGATGCCGTCGAGCACCGTCTGCGTATTGTGGCAGGGCCTGTACCCTGCGGGCATGGTCGTGAGCCTGCCCCTGCCGGAGGTGTAGGACGCAAGCTCGGCGGCATAGCCGTTGAGCTCGGAAACCGGCGCAAGCCCGTGTATGACACTGCTGCTCTCGGTCTCAAATTCGCCGCTCATGGCTCTGATATCGCTTATGGCACGGCCTATCTGCTCCGGCGGCACCTCGAGCGTGAACTCATACCACGGCTCAAGCAGCACGCTTTCGGCCTTCATAAGTCCCTGACGCACCGCACGGCAGGCGGCCTCTCTGAAGTCGCCGCCCTCGGTGTGCTTGACATGCGCCCTGCCGGCGATGAGCCGGATGCGAATATCGGTTATGGGCGAGCCTGTGAGCACGCCCTTGTGTTCCTTTGATGCGAGACTTGTGAGTATGCTCTGCTGCCACTCGCGAGAGAGCATATCCTCGGGGCAGTCGCTGCAAATGCTTATACCGCTGCCCTGCTCGGTCGGCTCTAACACCAAGTGTACCTCGGCATAATGCCGCAGCGGCTCAAAATGTCCGACACCTAAAACAGGCGCTTTTATCGTCTCACGGTACATGATGCCGCCGAGATCCATCGTGACATCCATGTCAAAGCGCTCCTTTATGAGCGCACACAGCACCTCGGTCTGCACCCTCCCCATAAGCTGCACACGAATTTGCCTGAGCTGCTCGTTCCACATGATGCGCAGCATGGGATCCTCGTCCTCAAGCTGCCGCAGCTTCGGAAGCGCCGTGCGTGCGTCAACGCCATTGGGGAGGTTGATGCGGTAGGCCATCACCGGCTCCAAAATGGGCGCAGTACCCTCGCTTTCGCAGCCGAGCCCCTGCCCCGGGGAAGTCTCCGACAAGCCCTGAACGGCGCATACGGTGCCCGCTGCCGCCTCATCGACGGCTTCGAACTTTGCGCCCGAGTAAATGCGGATGCCCGTGACCTTTTCGCCGTTTATCTCGTCACGGTTTTTAAGGCTGCCGCCGGTAATTTTCATGCAGGTAAGTCGGGTGCCCTTCGTATCACGCAGAATTTTGAACACTCTTGCGCCAAAGGCATCGCCGTACTGCGGCTGCACGGTGTAGTCCTCAAGGAAGTGAACAAGCTCGCCCACGCCGTCAAGTTTAAGTCCCGAGCCGAACAGCACGGGAAAGAGCTTTCTTTCGGCAACCATGCGTGTGATATCGCCGTCGGGAACACTGCCTGTCTCCATGTAGCTTTCAAGCGTCTGCTCGTCGCACATTGCGGCGGTCTCGCACCAAGCCGCATCGTGCTCTGCCGAAAAATCGATGCAGTTATCCGTCAAATGCTCCTGTATATCCTCGAGTATGCGCTTTTTATCCGCACCCGTGAGATCCATCTTCGTTGCGAAAATTATCGTAGGGACGCTGTGCTTTCTCAGAAGCCGCCAGAGCGTTTCCGTGTGTGCCTGAACGCCGTCGGTTCCGGAAATGACGAGCACGGCGTAGTCAAGCACCTGCAGGGTGCGCTCGGTCTCGGCGGAAAAATCCACATGTCCCGGCGTGTCAAGCAGGCACAGCTCGACCTTGTCGGTTTTAAGCTGCGCCTGCTTTGAAAATATCGTTATGCCCCTCGCCCGCTCAAGCTCGTGGCTGTCAAGCGAGGTATTTTTGTGGTCTACCCTGCCTAACTTGCGGATGCTTCCGCAGGTGTAGAGCATGGCTTCCGACAAGGTCGTTTTTCCGGCATCCACATGTGCGAGTATGCCGAGTACAAGCTTTTTCATTTTACATCCATGTCGATGAGCTCATATTCACGGCTGCCGACGCCGATCTCGGCTGCGGCCTCGATGGTGTGCACGCCGTGGCGGGATTCGATACGCTCAATGAGGTCGGCCTTGCCCTCGTCGTCGCTTGCGTACACAAGGTCGAGGCAGGCCTGGTCGAGTGCCACGGGGTCGAGGGAGGACAGGATGCCGATATCCTTAATCTTGGGGTCGGCGGCAACTGCGCAGCAGTCGCAGTCAACGGACATATTGCACATGATGTTTACATATGCCATCTTCCCGTGCATATACTCAACAACGCTCTTTGCCGCATCCGCCATGCACTCAAGGAAGCTGTCGTGATCTGCCGTCCAAATTGCGTTTACATCCTTAACACCGTGAATATATGCCTTGCCGTGGGATGAGGCAATGCCGATGGAGATGTTTTTAAGTGCGCCGCCGTAGCCGCCCATGGGGTGACCCTTGAAGTGGGACAAAACGAGCATGCTGTCATAATCGGCGAGGTTTTTGCCGACATAGTTTACATCAAGATGCTTGCCGCCGTGGACAGGCAGCTCCATTTCGCCCTCTGCGTCCATGATATCGACATCGGCGATCTCCGTCCAGCCGTGCAGGAGCATGGTCTTTTTGTGCGCCTCGGTGGTGTTTCGGCCGCCGTCGTATGCGGTGTTGCACTCGACGATAGTGCCGTTAACATGCTCGACTATATCCTTCATAAAGGCAGGGCGCAGGAAATTCTGATTGCCGGGCTCGCCGGAGTGCAGCTTCACGGCGACATTGCCCTCAAGCTTAATGCCAAGCATATCAAACGCTCTGATCGCACCCGCAGGGCTCAGATCTCTTGTGAAATATACTTTGTGCTTTTCCATATCGCTTCTCCTTTGCATTTAATTTACCTTCCTATTATATAATATCTTGCCCTTTTCTTCAAGATAAAGTATTATATATGTATGAAAGCATTTCTTATCGTTTGGGCAGCCGTGACCGTGCTGCTTTTAATATGCCTCGTCATAGGCTATACATTCGTTTGCCTGCTGATAAAACGGCAGGATATTATCCGTTCGCCCGAAAACGGCGGCAAATCCTCAAGCCTTCTTGAGCCGACGGGTGATGCGCTCTGGGCGTATAATATCCCGAAGTTCCGGCCGTTTCGTGAGCTTCCGTTTGAAACGGCGGAGATACGCTCGTTTGACTCTCTCACGCTCCGAGCAGACTTCCTGCGCGGCGAACCCGACACCGGTGTGACTGTGATATTCTGCCACGGCTATAAGTCCGAGCCTGCATTTGACTTTGCCGCAATGTATGACTTTTACCGCAGCTTGGGGTACAACCTTGTGTACCTGCACATGCGGGCCCACGGCAAGAGCGAGGGCAAATACATCGGCTTCGGCGCACTCGACAGGTTCGATGTGCAGCGCTGGACGAAAAAAGCCGCCGAGCTGTTCCCGGGAACCTCAATATTCCTGCACGGTATGTCCATGGGCGCAGCAAGCATTTTGCAGAGTGCAGACCTGGAGCTTGACCCCGCCGTGTGCGGCATTATCGCCGACTGTGGCTTTTCGAGCACCAACGAGGTGTTTCGAAATCTCATCGGCGGCATGTACCACCTGCCCGCCACCCCGTTTGTAGATATTTTCGAGGCCGTGAACCGCATGGTCGCAGGCTATGGCTTTACAGACGGCGACTCGGTGCGCAGCATGGCGCAGTCGAAGCTGCCGCTTGCTTACATCTGCGGCGACTGCGACAGGTATGTCCCGCTTGACATGGCAATGCGCATTTATGATGCCTGCGTGCAGGACAAGGTTCTTCTCATAGCAAAGGGCGCCGGCCACGCCGCAAGCTTCATGGTCAAGAACGAAAAATACAAGAGCTTAGTTACGGAATTTATAAATACTCATAGGAAAGAGGATGAATAATGGGAGAAAAAACACCCGCAAAGAAAAAGGGCATAGGTGCTCTTAACTGGACGCTGCTGCTCGTCATCGGCTTCTCGGCGCAGATAGCCTGGGTGATCGAGAACAACTGGTTTGCTAACTTTTTGTACTCGGACTTCGGCGCTCAGTTAGGCGTTGTGACGGCTATGACCATCTGCTCGGCGACCGCAACCACCTTCTCGGCGCTGTTTTTCGGAACGCTGTCGGATCGCATCGGCTCACGCAAAAAGCTCATCACATGGGGCTCGATTCTGTGGGGCGTCTCCACCATCGCATTCGGCATGACCCACTACCTGCGTGACAGCATTTACAACAATGTCATGCTTATCGGCGTTACCATTGTCGCTGCCGACACCATCATGAGCTTCTTCGGCTCCATGGCAAACGACGCAGGCTACAACGCATGGTATGCCGACATGATGGACGACTCAAACTCAGGTCAGATAGGCGCAGTCGCCGCAACCCTGCCCGTTATCGGCACCCTTGTCGGCACGCTCGTCGGCGGCATGTTCGTTAACAGCGAGTATCTCACCCGCACGAACCCGCAGGGCGGCTACATTGCATTTTTCACCATTGCCGGTGCGGTGACCATTTTGGTGGGTATAGCGTCGTTCTTCCTCCTCAAGGACGACCCAAAACTGAAACCCGTCAAGGACGGCTCGTTCTGGCACCAGTTCGGCTCGACCTTTAATTTTAAGCGCTTTGTCGCAAACAAGGAGCTTGCTCTCGTTTTCCTGACGCTGTGCATCTTCTTCATCGGCTACAACTGCTATTTCATCCACATCATGAACTGGATGAACTACACCCTCGGCTTTAATGACCCGAGCCTCATTTTAGGCATCCCGCTCGTTATCGCCGTGCTTATCTCCATCCCCTTTGTCGGCATCATCAACAACAAAAAGGTGCCGTTTGTTGCATTCCTCGCAACGGCGCTGAGCATACTCGGCTGCCTGTTCGTGTTCTTCGTCGTCGGCAATATGGCCGACAGCTACGACACGGAAAATGCGCTGAATATCGCCGCAAACTGGCCGTGCTTTGTCGGCATTATCCTCGTCGGCATCGGCTATGTCATCTTCATGCAGTCGATGACCGTGTGGATGAAGCGCCTGTACCCCGAGGAGCACCGTGGTCAGTTCGAGGGCATCCGCATCATGTTCTTCGTGTTCTTCCCGATGATCGCAGGCCCGCTGCTTGCAGACCCCATCTGCCGTGCGTTCGGCGAAAAGGTGTATCAGGTCGTCATCGACGGCAGCCTCAAGTTCGTCACCGGCCCCGAGGCGCAGGCTTTGGGCTATGATATCACGCAGATCGCCGAGGGCTACCTGCCGGTAAACGAGCTGTTTATCGCCGCCGCCATCGTCACACTGCTGTCGCTTATCCCCATGTACTTTGCGTCCAGGCTCTATAAGCAGCGCAACGGTTAAGTTTATAAGTATAAGCAGAGTATAAGCAAAAAACTGCCCCCATCAATTTGATGTGAGCAGTTTTTCTATCGTTATTGCAACGCCGTGTTCGTCGTTTGTCGGGCAGATGTAGTCTGCGGCGGCAAGGCAGCGCTTGCTTGCGTTTTTGACCGCAATGCCCAGCCCCGCAAAGGCGAGCATGTCTGCGTCATTGTCGCCGTTTCCGAATGCGGCGATGTGCTGCGGCGGGATGTTCAGAATTTGTGCAAGTCTTTGCAATGCCGCACCCTTGCCTGCTTCGGCGGCGGATATCTCGATAAGTCTCGGCGAGGAGCTCGTGACATACACATCGGAAAGCCGCTTTGTTTTCTCCCAAAGCTCGGCCTTGTGCTCCAAAGTTCCACACATGATGTCCACGCTGTCAAGCTCGGCGATGTGCCGCCGCATGAAGCCCGGCATATCGTCAACGGGGATGCGGGTCGTTTTCACATAATCGACATACGCCGGAGAGCAGCCGAAGCGCAAGGGCTCCCGGTAATACTCGCCGTCGCAATACGGCTGACCGTCGACAAACGCCTCGAAGCGCTCGCCGCTAAAGGTCTCAAGGAGTCGCTCGACCACCTGCGGTCCGAGCGTGAAGCTCAAAAGCCGTGTACGGCTGTGCATATCCTCGATGCATGCGCCATTTGAGCAAATGGCGTAGCGGATGCCGTCAATTTGCAGTACCGACTGCGGCAGGGACTTAAACGCCCTGCCCGAGGCTATGACCACCTGCGTGCCCGATTTTACGGCGTTTGCTATCGTCTGCGCCGTCTCGGGCGCTAAGCTTGCATCGGAGCGCAGCGTGGTGTCGTCAAGGTCGAGCGCAATGAGCTTTATCTTTTTATCAGTCATTTTCATCACCGTGACCATCATAGCACGAACGGCACAAATCGTAAAGTTGACGGAAGCGGCAAATAAATGTATAATCGGCATAAATCGAGCTAAGGAGTGAAAAAAATGTCCAAAAGAAAGAAAACCCTGATCGCCGTTATCGTGCTTATAGCCCTTTGTGCGGCAGCATTTTGTATATGGTACTTGTGCGGCCCGTCAAAGGACGCAAGCAGTGGAGAAAAGCAAATATGCGTCACCGTCGTTCATGCCGACGGAAGCCGGAAACAGCTTACCGTTTCCACGGATGAGCAATTTCTCCGTGGTGCGCTCGAAAAAGAGGAGCTCATCTCCGGCGATGAGAGCCAGTACGGTCTTTTCGTGACCACTGTTGATGGCGAATCTGCCGACAGCGCCAAGCAGGAGTGGTGGTGCTTTTCAAAGAACGGTGAAATGCTCAGCACCGGCGTTGACGACACTCCCATCGCCGACGGAGAAAGCTACGAAATCACTCTGACGGTGGGATATGACGGATAAGCCATCCCTGCGCGATATGTGTTTTCTTGCCCTCATGGGGGCGCTCATGCTCGCCTCTCAGGTCGCCATGGCGGCATTGCCGAACATACACATCGTCGCACTTTTGATAATCATAACAACTCTGTGCTTTTCGTGGCGTGCGCTGTTTTCCGTTGCGCTGTTTGTTCTGCTTGAGGGACTTATCTACGGCTTCGGCATATGGTGGATAAGCTATCTGTACGCTTGGCCGCTGCTTGTGCCGATAGTTATTTTCTTCCGCAAAAGCGATTCGGCGCTTTTCTGGGCGGTCATCGCCGGAGCGCACGGGCTGTTTTTCGGTGCAATGACCGCTATCCCTTATCTGTTCATCGGCGGCTGGGAGGCGGCAGTATCGTACTGGATAAGCGGCATTCCCTTCGACCTGCTGCACTGTGCGGGAAACTTTGTCGTCACACTCATTCTATTAAATCCGCTTTTGAAGCTCACCCGCAAACTAATATAAAACTCGGACAGGCAGCTGTCCGAGTTTTTTGTCAAAACACTATCTTAATCCTGCGGCGCAGGCTCTTAAGCTCGTGATGGCTTCCGGCAACGCACTTTTCGCCGTCGAGCGCCCAAGTGAGCTTTTTAAGGCACTCTATCTCCACCTTGTCCGTGCGGCAGAAGGAGATAAGGTCGTTATTTAAGTTCTGGCTGCCGAGAGCATTTATCGTCGCCTGAAGCTCCATGGGCGAGGTCGGACGGCGGATGAACAGCACCTCGAACAGGCCGTCATCAGCCACGACCTTCTGCCCGAAGTAGTCGAGCGCACCGGCAAGGTCGCTTGAGGATGCAACGATGCCGAAAACGAACTCGTTTTCCTCGGTCACACCGTTTATCGTTACACGCAGGTGCTCGCTTTGAAGCTTGTTGAGATCCTTTATGCCGTCAAGCACATACGCATAGAAGCCTAACTTATTTTTAAGCCGCTGGGGCGTTGTGTACGGAAGCCAAGTGAATGCACCGAAGTCGGCGGCATTTATGAAATACTTATCGCCGAGCTTGCCGACATCGACAAGGTGCTCGCTGCCCTCGACGATGTTCCTTGCGGCCTTTTTAATGTCGCTGCTGATACCGTGGAACTCCGCAAAATCGTTCGTTGAGCCGGAGGGCATATAGCCTATCGGGAGGTTCAGCCCCGCTTCTATCATGCCGCTCGCGACCTCGTTCATCGTGCCGTCGCCGCCGGAGCAGCAGACCATGTCAAAGTCCTTGGCGTAGGCCTTGACATACTCGGTTGCATCGCCCCGACCCTTTGTCGGAAACAGGCTCACGGTGTAGCCTGCGTCCATGAATATGCCGGTTACCTCGGCAATATTGCGCATCATCTCGCCCTTGCCCGCAACGGGGTTCACGATGAGCATCATGCGCTTTTGCATCTCGGGCATTGAGCGTGCAAGCGCTTTCTCCGGTTCGGCCTTCGATTCCGAGCGGGAGCGGTCAAACCGCTCAAAGCGGGCGCAGACAGTCTCGTATATCGTCTTTGCGGCATTAAACGGGAAGTCCTTTTCACGGTTGCGCACCATCTCCATGGGGTCGACAGCACCGCTTAAGCAGGTATCGACAAGGTTCACCATGCCCGACGAGGTGTCCGCCTCAAGAGCATAGGAGTTGCCGGTCATGAACTCGATGTTGCGGCTCTCAACGCCGGGCACGGCGTCGATATACAGTATCGGCAGGCGCTTCATGACAGCCTCTGTCGTGCTCAGACCGCCGGCCTTTGTAATGATAAGGTCGGCAGCGTCCATGTACAGGCTCATTTTATCGGTAAAGCCGCATATCTTGATGCGAATATCATCTCCGGTCAAAAATTGCAGATCCTTTTCAAGCTGCTTGTTGCTGCCGCAGATGATGACAAGATCGTCGTTTTCGCCGAGCACCTCGCCTATCTTGTAGGCTATACTGCGTATAGGGCCGCAGCCCATGCTTCCGCAGCACATGAGAAGCACTCTGCCGTCCTCGGTAAGACCGAGGGTGCGCCTTGCCGCAGCCTTATCGGTACGGCTTAAAAACTCCTCGCGCACGGGGATGCCGGAGGCAACTATCCTGTCAGCTCGAACACCCTGACTTATAAACTCGTCACGCAGCTTTTCATGCGGGATAAAGTAGCAGTCGGCGTCTATCTCCGACACACCCGGGGAGCAGGTGTAGTCGGTCGCAACAAAGAAGCTCGGGATATCTATCTCACGGCTTATGCGAAGCTCGGTCATCATCATAGCCGCAAAGATATGTACGCTTATAACGACATCGTACCCGCCGCTGAAAAGCTTTTTGCACAGCTCATCGGCGCCCTTGGCGTTTTGCTCATACAAGCCCTTCTGCGGCAGCATCTCGCTCATGCGGTAGCCTGCGCCGTAGAGCTTCGGGGCGTATTTGTATGCAAGAACATGCCCCTTGCTTATAAATTCCGCCTTTGCCTTGGGTAGAAAATCAAGCGCGTTTACTATGTCGCACCGGCTGCCGTTTTTCTCAAAATAGTCTTTTATCGCAGCAGCTGCGCTGTTGTGTCCGCCGCCGGTATTGCAGCTTAGTATAAGTACCTTCACGCCTTGGCAAGCCTCCTTTTTCTTCTCTCCTCGAGCATCACAAGTCTCGGACGGTTGTATCTCTGGATGATTATAAACGGCACATTGCCGAGAATATTATACACAAGCCAAAAAGCAAACGCCCAGCCGCCTCGCCAGAACAGGAACAGCCCCAGCGACAGCACGATCAGCGCCCAGTGGACGCATTCGGCAACGCAGGTCTCGGCGATGAGCACATCCGTCCCCTGCTCCTTGGCGGCGGTCATTTTCTTTTTGACCATGTCGGGCATTATCTTGCTCATGTCGGGAAGATAGTCCTTCCAGCGCTTTATGCCTAACTTTTCGTACACCTTGCCGTTTTTCTCCCATTCGGCCGTGCGGTAG
>ENA-ORNQ01000313-ORNQ01000313.1-human-gut-metagenome-genome-assembly--contig:-NODE-313-length-52259-cov-13.522623_pt1 | contig 52259 bp, 38 predicted proteins | sample MGYA00242116_ERZ509024 | MGnify/ENA primary metagenome ERZ509024 (study PRJEB26280, sample SAMEA2338697) | human gut metagenome | biome: human gut; feature: human-associated habitat; material: faeces...
ATCTGCCGTCGAAATTCCTCTGCTTTTTCAAAACGGCCGTCTTTTATTTTTCTTTTCATGGAGATAATTCAGCTCGTCGCTATAAATGTCCATGACAAAGCGCAGCATATTGTCGACCAAAGCCGTAAGCCTTGTGCTTTCATTCCCCAACAGGTGGAGGATTTCCGACACTTTGCGCTTGGTTTGCGCACTGACATAAATCGCCGAGCGGTTACGGCAATCTACCGGAGCGAAGAAGGTGCGTTCGAAATCCGGCAGTATGATCTTTTTCCGTCGGAATCCAGCAGGCTCCTTTACAGTAGTCGTTTGGGTGTCGACATTTGTTTTTTCAGCAGTTGGTGCCGATGTGTTTCCCTCGGGAGCGTCCGTATTTTCCTCTTCCGGCTCGGGAATCCTACGGACGACTTTCGAGTCCAAAGGAGCTTGTCCGGCGATCATCTGACGCATCAACTCCTCATCGACTTCGATACGGGGATGCTTCGGAAGGTTTGTTGCAGGTTTGTCAGTTTCTTTTAATGAATCCATGGTACAATGTTTTTGAGATTGAATATTCGTTATACGGTCATAAAGCTCGTGTGTTTGGTTTTATGTTTTAAACCATTCAAAATACCGTTTTCTGTTTAATACAGTTTATATCGGGATAATGAACGGAATAAGAAAACTTGCCTTTCATGCTGCAAGATACAACCGACAGAAATACCTCGATTCCGATGTCCGCTCACGACCGCTCCAGTCCGTTCGGCGGGCTTTTTTTTCGTACCGGACGGTTGTAATATTGCACCGGGAAAGACCTTGCCTCGGAAGCCGTAGCGGAGGAGTTTTCAAACTTTCGATAGCAGTTCTCCGGCGCGGCTTTTTCCCATCGCCAGATGGGAGCGAGCTGTACCTTTGTATGCCGAAAAACTTTTCGGCATACAAAAGGTGCTCGCTCTGCGAGGTTGGGTGGCGTTCCCGAGTCACGCCACTTAAACTACCAGATTGATGACAACCACGAAAAAGAGGATCGGACGCCCGACAACGACAGATCCCAGAGTCCACAGGTATAATTTCAAACTCACCACGGAAGAGAATATCCGCTTTAAGCAGATGCTTTGTAAGGCTGGACTGGAGCATAATCGGAGCCAATTTATCGTCAAAAGAATCTTCAACGAGGAGTTCGTCGTTATCAAACGCGACCGAAGATATAGTTCAAATTATTCAATTTCCCTGTTTTGAGTTCTTCAATCTTTGGTCATACATTGTTAAACAATTGAATTGATTTTGGAGTATCAAGCATGAAGTAAGACAGAGCTTTTATTGGTTTTAGAAACCGTTTATGACGTTCCGTCCCCATGCATTGCATCTTAAAGCTGAACTGTTCGTGAAGTCGAGTAGAGTCCATGTCCGCGACGATGGTTTTACAAGATGTAATTTTCACTTAAAGTTTTTTATTATGGTTTCCAGAGGTATCGATATCAGCAAGAGCAGTTTCGTAGCGGCTTATCCATCAACGAACGGCAACCCTACTAAGACTTTCCCTAACACAACCGCGAGAATGCGTGAGCTCATCGGTACGCTTGCTGTCGCTGAGCATCATTGCGTTATGGAAGCTACCAGCAATTACGGCTGCTGCTGTACCTGCTACATCAGAACGGTATTGCCGTCAGTTTTGCCCCCCCCAAAAAGCAGATCAAGCATTTTTCCCGAATGATGATGCCCGTTACCAAAACCGACGAAAAAGACGCCTACATGATCGCCATGTACGGGGAGAAGATGAATCCTCCCATCTACAAAATGCCCTCGCAGGCTACAATACGGATCCTTACCACCGAAGGGTTTACCTACTTTGACAATGCAAAGCAACTATCCCGCTTCATCGGAATATGTCCAACCTATCAACAATCAAGAACATCCGTAAATATCAGAGAACATATCAACCGGAATGACGATGAACGTCTGCGATCTTTACTCTATATTGCCTTTTGGACTGCCTTGCGTTACAATAGTCGGGAGTGTTATATCCGATTAAAGGCAAATGAAAAACCATTCAAAGTAGCTCTGATTGCTGTGACTAACAAACTCGTCAGGCCTGTTCTTACCATTACTACAATCAACTCAATATATCGATGGATTTGTCCCGGCTAAAAAATAATCTTCGGTTCTTTTTTTATCTTTTTACTTAATTATTTGCTTTTTAATACATTTCCTCATAAATATTCGTTGGCTTTGCCTGCTTCCACTTGGAAAATACGAATTTTGAAGAATTGAAGATTTATCTTAACTTTCGAAAAAATTTCATGCGACGTGCGATTTATTCCCTCCATCCTCCGGTCGTTTCCGTTCAATGTCATGTTGTACTTCGTCGGATTCTTATCTCCGCCGCTCCCCGCCGCTGCCGCCTCCTATGACCGAATCCAGACCCTCTCGATGGACGAAGGACTCCCGCACAGCGACGTAAATGCGATTACGCAAGATCGTGACGGCTATCTTTGGTTCGCGACATTCAGCGGGCTGAGTAAATACGACGGATACAGACTCCAAACCTTTCGGACCGACAATTCCGACCTCACCAGCGACCGGATACTCTGCCTATTCGTCGCCCGGGATTCGTCCCTTTATATCGGAACCGAATCCGGAGGGCTGAACCGTTACGATCCGGTGTCCGAAACGATATTTCCGGTCGCCGAAGAGCCGACAACCTCTGCAGACCAGGTGATCAACAACATTTTCGAAGATCGAAAAGGTACCGTATGGGTCTGTCGAAACGACGGATTGGGATACCTCACACTCCGAGGAGCAACCACTTATCTGCATGTCAAGAACCGATGGAGAGGATTCTACATACAGTGCGGAACCGCCTTGGATTCTTGCAGACTGCTACTGTCAACCGATGCCGGCCCCGTCATCTATAACCCCGAAACCGAGGAGATACAAAATATCCTCCGGGATGAAATCAAAACCCGCTGTTTCTCGATGCAGTCTTTCGCAGACGGCAAAATCGCGCTTTCCGGAGGATGGGGCGTTCGGATCTATGATCCGAAAACCGACGACCTACAGAGAATCTGCGACTTCTCATCCCGGGTCACGACGCAGGACAATCACGGAAACATCTGGGTCGGAAGTTTCAACCGGGGACTGTACAAATACGACCGGAATGGTATTAAGATTGTTCACTACCACCCCAAACTCCCCATTCCTCATGCCGTCAACTCCTTTGAGATCAGCGCACTGTTCGAGGATCGTTCCGGGGTGCTTTGGATCGGAACGATCGGCGGCGGCTTGAGTAGGCTCAATGTCGTCGAAAAACATATCGAATGCTATACCGAAGCGCAGGGCTTGTGTGAAAATCGGATCATCACGTTCCTCGAAGCCCGCGACGGAATACTTTGGGTCAGCACACATGGCGGCATCAATCTGTTTAATCGAAGTTCCGCAACTTTCCGGGAGCTGCGCATAAATGGATTGCCGAGCATCCAATTTGCAACCGTATCAGCCTTCTTTATGGCCGAAAACGGCGACATCTGGCTCGGAACGTGGGACAAAGGATTGTGGGTCATCGACAGCCGGGATATCGACCGGGCGATACAGACCGGTCAGGTCCGGGCCCGACAACTCAAACATCCGGTCATCGACGGGGAATTGTCCGTGTTCCGAATCGTTGAAGATCGCGACAGACACCTGTGGATCAGCTCGAACCGGGGATGTTTCGAATACATTCCATCCCACGGGGATTTCAAAACCGGGCAGTGGATCAACTATACCCACAACGGAGATGATCCCAATTCGTTATGCTCCAATTTCACGACGGACATCTACCCCGATACCGTCACCGACAATAAGACCATCTGGATCGGAACCCGCTCGGGGCTGAACCGAATCGTATTCGATGCCGACGGCAAGGCGAACTGCCAGCGAATCGAACTCGCCGCTACGAACGCCCGTGAACGGAAGGTGTGTAGTTCCGATGCCTTCATCTCGACGATTCACTGTGACCGGAAAGAGGGGGGGGGTCTTTGGATCGCAACGATCGGCGAAGGTCTCTTCCTTATGACCGAAGGTCGTTGCGGCGGGAAAACGCCCCGTTTCAGCTGTTTCGACACATCCAACTCCCGGTTCTTCAATAACGAACTGGAGAGCCTGCAGGAGGACGACCACGGAGCCTTCTGGATCGGCGGCTACGGAATCACCCGCTTCGATCCCCGGGATCACTCGATCCGGCATTTTACGGTAAAGGACCAATTGCAGAGCAACTCCTTCAAAATCTGGGCATCGTACAGACTCCGCAACGGCGAGATGGTTTTCGGAGGCGTAAAGGGGTTCAACATTTTCCATCCGGACAGCATCACCGACAACGACATCCGCCCGCGCACGGCCATCTCCCGGCTTAAGATTCGGAATCAGACCGTCTCGGCCGGAGATTCCGTTTGCGGACGCGTCGTCCTGCCGCGCGCCATCAACCGGCTCAACAAACTCGACCTCTCCTACAACTGCAACAACCTCACCTTCGAATTTTCGGCCTTCGCCTACGTCGATCCCAAGTACAATACCTATAAATATAGAATGGAGAATTTCGACACCGACTGGAACTACACCAGCGGACTGTCGCCTCAAGCCGTCTATACCAACTTGCGCCCGGGCAGCTACCGGCTGGTCGTATATGCCTCGAACGAAGACGGATACTGGTCTCAGGCCCCTGCGGTGCTCGAAATCACGATACGTCCGCCCGTCTATGCCACACGCTTGGCCTGGCTTTGCTACATTGCGCTAACCATCCTTTTTCTCTACAGATGGCACCGCCGTTCACTGCGAAAACTACAGGAGCGCCACCAGATAGAGCTCGAACGCAACAAATACTATGAAGAGCAGAAGAGCAGCGCCAACATGCTACAGTTCTATACCGATATCGCCCACGAGCTCAAGACGCCGCTCTCGCTGATTACAGCCCCGGTCGAAGAGCTGCTCTTGAATCCGCATATCGGGAAAACGACGCGCAACAGACTGGAACTCGTCAACCGCAATGCGGGGGCATTGAAGACCCTGCTGGAACAAATCCTCGACTTGCGCAAATACGAAAGCCACAAAATGGAACTCGCGGCTGTGCAAACCGATGCGTCGGAATTCCTCCGCGGTATAGCCGAACTGTTCAAGCCGTTGGCCGACCAACTTCAGATACAGTTCTCGCAGGAGATTCCGAACGATCCGCTCATACTCTGGATCGATCGTCGGAAAATGGAGATCGTTATCGCTAATTTGCTCTACAACGCATTCAAATACAGTCGGAAAAGTTCAGGGAAAGTGAATCTCGTCTGTGAAGAGCAACAGCTGTCGGTAACCATTTCGGTGGAAGATAATGGAATCGGAATAGCCCGGGATGAACAGTCCCGGATCTTCGAACGTTTTTACCAGGCTCGAAACAACAACTCGCCGCAAAAAAGCATCGGCATCGGACTCTCCCTGGTCAAGCATATCGTTACTCTGCATCATGGAGAAATTGAAGTCGCATCCGAATTGAACGTCGGTTCGCTCTTCCGGGTCCGGATCCCGAAGGGATGTGCGCACCTCGCTCCCGAACAGATCAAAGATTCCGACAAGGTCCCGGGTCGGCCATTTCAGAATCTCCCGATAGGGATGGATTCCGCGCTGTCGGACTTCGGTGACGATCAATTCGAATCGGAGATGGCGGCGGAAACCGCAATCGGGAACGATCGTGGAATGCAGTGCGGGCTCCTGGAAGAAAATACGCGCCACGGAGCAGCTGCATCTGATGGAAAAAGAGTTTCGATTCTCGTGGCCGAGGACAATACCGCCTTGCGGGATTATCTTCGAAGCGCGCTGGAGAACCGATACAACGTCTCGACGGCACGAAATGGAGAGGAGGCTTATTGTCAGGCAATCAATGAACAGCCCGATCTGGTGCTTACAGACATCGTCATGCCGGGAATGTCGGGAATCGAACTTTGCCGCAAAATCAAGGAGAATTCCCGGACTTCGGCAATCGGGGTCATTCTACTTACGGCCCACAATCTGCAGAACTACGAAGTATCCGGATACCGTGTCGGAGCCGACGCTTATGTAGCAAAACCGTTCTCCCTTGAAGTGCTCTTCTCCCGTATCGACAACCTTGTTGCCCGACAGAATAAAATCCACAAAAACAGTCAACCTATAAAGGAGATTCCCATTTCAGAAGTCGCTGTGGAGAAATCCGAAGATCTCTTCCTTGTCAAATGTACCGAAACCATCGAGACCGAAATAGCCGATCCGCGATTTGACGTCCTACAGCTTTGCCGCAAAATCGGCGTGTCACGATCGCAGCTCTACCGGCGTATTCTTGCCCTCACGGGGTTGACGCCCATACAATTCATTCGCAGCATCCGGCTAAAGCACGCTGCATCATTCCTTGCCCAAGACGGAACACTTCCTGTCAATGAGGTAATGTATCGCGTAGGGTACACCAATCTCAGCCACTTCGCCAAAATCTTCCATGAGGAATTCGGACTCTACCCCAAGGAGTTCGCCCTCCGGAACCGGAGCAAAACGGGAAAAGTGGACTCCGCGTCGGAAATCTTCTCCAAAAACGAGCCCGAGACGCAGAAATGACCCCGGACGATTTTCTCAAATAAATTAAAAAATACTTTTCCCGTCATCCGTGTATTTTGAGACATTTGCGTTGATTTTTTAGGTTTTTAATAGTTTCCTTTGCATCAGCTGCACCAAATGCGGCAATTTGAAAACCTAAACTAAATCAACGCAAATGAATCATTTTCTCTCTCCATGCTCTATCCGCCGGGGTCGGATCATCCGATCCGCCTCCTTTGGGCCCGGAAGTCTCACCGGGCAGCATCCGAATATTCCGAGGAATACATATCTTGAGAATATGATTCCATGATTCGGACAGGGATGCCGGAATTCTTCATGCAAGAAAGCACTCCGGATTCCCTGACCGAAAAAATACCTACATTCCAAAAACTGCGAACCATGAAACAGCTATTCTTTCATCTCGTGCCGGTTCTTGCCTTTGGGTTGGTACTGGCTGCTTGTGACAACGATTCGGACGAGTGGACACAACCTTACGAATTCGCTTGGAGCTACGGCGCGGAATCACAATTCAGCGTCGGGAAACCCGCTACATTTACGGACCTTTCGCTCGGGGTCGAAACCCGCGAGTGGAGTTTCGAAGACGCAACACCTGCGACCTCCACGGATCCCGAACCGAGCGTCGTATTCAATTCGAAAGGCATAAAGACGGTAACCCTTACAATCCATTTTCTCAACGGTCAGGTGCAGTCCGAATCGTTCGACATTGAGGTATTTTACCCGCTTTCGGCTCGGATCAAAGCCTTGGAACTTACACCGAAAGGCTGTATTCGGCTCGATACCCCCGTCTCGTTCGGCCTTACCGAAGTCGAGGGTAATCCGACATCCTACCAATGGACATTCGAAGGCGGTACGCCTTCCTCGTCGACTGATCCCGCCCCAGTGGTCACCTGGACTTCGGCCAACAAAAACGGAGCCCGAATCTCCTGCAGACTCACTCGGGCCGACGACGGAATGACAACTACCGTCGAACAGACTTTTATTGTCGGAAACTATCCAATGCTGCACCCCATTCCCGAGAAGGATTATGATCCCTGGCGGTTCGAACTTTCGTCCATTGGAAAATGGACGCTCTGGAACACGACCACTTCCGCGGATGATCTGACGACTAACACCTCCATCGTCAGCGGCGGGGCCGATGGCTCGAAGCAGGCCCTCAAGGTAACGCTCAAACCGGGAGTCATCTATCAGTTGTTCACGCGAGACAACTGGGTTTGCAACGCCCAACTCGTTGCCGGACAAAAATATGAAGTCTCCTTCTGGCAGAAAACGGATGCCGCGGAGGGTTCGCTTATCGTCTTGACGGGCATCTATAACAATCTGCCCTCCTGGTCTTGGAATGAATACCTCCAGGTACTTGCGAGTGACCACTGGAGCATCTACTTCCCCGATATTCCTTTCGAGGAACAGGTGGAAGAGATGTTCGGAATTTGGAGTAATATCGAATATCCGCTTACCGAAACGATCACACTCCCGGCATCTCCGGAGCTGATGCCTTCCGCAGAGTGGAAACAGGTCCGGTTCGAATTCACGGCCACTAGCGCCAAATACGAATCGTTGCTGAACACCTATCCCCAATTCGCTCTTCTGTCAGCCGGCTCCGCTGATGTAAACTGGTATTTGGACGACATACAAATCAATCTTATCGAAGAATAACCCGAATAAACTATTCGCTATGAAACGATTCGTTTTCTTACTGGCCGGCTTGCTGCTCATTGCTTCGAGTCTCCGGGCCCAGACCTCCGTCAGCGGTACGATTACCTCCCCGGACGGAAAGCCTGTCGCCGGCGCGTCGATAATCATCGAAGGCAGCACCGTCGGTGCCACGTCCGATGCCAAGGGTTTCTATCGGATCAAAGTCCGTTCATCCAAAGATATTCTCGTCTTCAACTTCCTCGGGTACCGGGAGGTTCGCGAATCCGTCGGGCAGCGATCCCTGATCGATGTCGTACTCTCACCCTCCGACCTTCAGATAGACGACGTCGTTGTAGTCGGTTACGGTGCCCTACGGAAAAAGGACATGACCGGAGCTGTTGCCTCGATCAAGGCCGATGCCTTCGAAAACCGGGTACTTTTCTCCGTTGACGACGCTTTAGCCGGCGGAGTGGCCGGTCTGATGGTCAACTCCTCATCCGGAAAACCCGGCTCGGAGTCGAGCATGCTTATCCGCGGTGCAAACTCCCTGACCGGCTCCACTGCCCCGCTGATTGTCCTTGACGGATTCCCGCTCTTCGATGTCAGCACCTCCACCGGGGGTGGCATAGACGGATATGACACCGGCATGTCCTCGCTCTCGATGATAAACCCCGACGATATCGCTTCGATCGAAGTGCTAAAAGACGCCTCGGCAACGGCAATATATGGTAACCGCGGAGCCAACGGAGTCATTCTCATTACCACCAAACGAGGCCGGGGCGACAGCGGAAAGATCCAATACAACACCTACTTCGGATTTCAACAGATGAATAAGCGGTATGACATGATGGATTTTCGCCAGTACGCCGCCTATCAGGTTGATCGAAACTCCTCGAACAACCACCTGTTCACGGACCCTATCACCATGCAACCCCGCACAATCGGAGACGTACAGTCGCGGGACTGGCAGGATGAAATCTTTCGTACCGGATTTATTCAAAACCATTCGCTATCTATTTCACACTCTACTGAAAAAACGAGTATGTTCGTCTCCGGTTCCTACATGCAGAACAAATCGGTCCTCATCGCCACGAATTGGCAGAAACTCACGGCTAAAGCTACGATCGACCACCGATTCACGGATTTTATACGCACGGGTGTCGATATCGGCTATAACCGAATCGTCGACGACGGAGTGCCGACCGGCGGCGAAGGCACGTCCCAGGTTGCAGGCGTCATCACTTCGGCCCTGACGGCTCTTCCTTTCGAATTCGACGAAACGACTCAGGCCTATTTCCGCCGTGCAGGCGTCTCGCAGTCCTCGCTCGACTCTTATATCGACAACTATCACGGGAATCCGGTCAACATCGCCAATGAGACCGAACTCACCAAACGCATCAACCGAATGATGCTCAATGCCTATGTCGAGGCCGACATCCTTAAGAATCTGACCTTGCGCATCACGGCAGGATATGACAGTTATTCGCTCAAAGACCGCCAGTTCTATCCCACCTCGACGCCCCGCGGCTACTTTTACAAGGGGCAGGGTATCATCGGCAGTTCTGAATCCGGAAGTTGGATCAACGAAAACACGCTCACCTGGAAGCCCGTATTCGGGAAACACCGTCTCAATGTCCTCGTCGGCATGACTGAACAAGGATACACGAACTTCTACGATCGCAGCGAAACCACTCAATACGAATACGAGGATCTCGGATCGAATAATGCCCAGATGGCTAAAGTTTTCAACGTCTACTCCAGCAAGGAGCAGGTCCGGTATGTCTCGCTCATCGGTCGAATTAACTACTCATACGACAACCGTTACATTGCCACTTTCACCCTCCGCCGCGATGCTACCTCGCGCTTCATCAACGACAAGTGGGGTACGTTTCTCTCCGGTGCATTAGCCTGGAACATCGACAGCGAAAGATTCATGCAGAATCAAAATACCGTCAGCGCCCTCAAACTGCGTCTGAGTCTGGGCGAGGTTGGCAACTCAAATGTCCCCACCTCGGGCTCCTACTCGCAGCTCTACGGAACGAACTACTCCTTCGGAACCATTGAGACCATCGGGCAGTCTTCTTTGTCTATTGCTAATGAAAACCTCTCCTGGGAGACCACTCGCGAAGTGAACGCAGGATTGGAGGTCGGGTTATGGAACGACCGGCTGAAATTCACGGCAGACTTCTATGACAAGGTTACCCGGGACCTGTTGCTTGAGGCTCCCGTTGTTAACATCGTCGGATTCGACAAGGCATGGCAGAATATCGGCAAAATGCGCAACCGCGGTATCGAGTTGAGCCTGAACGCCCAGTTGATCAACCACAAGAATTTCAAATGGAATTTCTTCGCCAACTTCGCCCGCAACAAGACCAAAATTCTTGAACTCGGCCAGGGCGGAGCCCCGATCCTGCTGGGTGTCACTTGTCTGAGCGGTCAGAATGCCGTCATCCTGCAAGAGGGCGGAGAGATCGGAGACATATACGGATACGTCACCAAAGGTGTCTATGGACTAAATGATTTCGAAATCGACGGAATAACGCCGAAGCCTGATGTCGCCGTCGAAACCGGAGCCGAAAAACCCGGGGCCATGCGCTTCGCCGACCTGTACAAGGACGAAAAGATTACATCCGACGACCGGACCGTAATCGGAAACTCGACACCCGATTTCTTCGGAGCCTTCGGCACGAACTTCACCTGGAAGAACCTCGACCTCAACCTCTCGTTCCAATATTCATACGGAGGCAACGTCTACAACGCAAACTACAATCAGCTCGCAGCGTTCACCGGAACCACGAACAACCAAATGGCATTCTTCGAGGAGCGTTGGTCGCCCCGGAACCTTGCAAGCACGCAATACTCCACGATGACGAACGGAGCGGTCTGCTCGGCATTCGTCGAAGATGCCTCGTTTCTGCGGCTCCGCTCTGCACGGATCAGCTACACCTGTCCGCGCAAATGGTTCGGCCCTACCAGCCACATCGGCTCGATCAAGTTCTATATCGCCGGAGAAAACCTCTTCGTCCTCACTCGATACTCGGGCTACGACCCCGAGGTGTACTCCAACCAAGGTTCCAGCAGCATGAGCAATATCCTCACGTCGGGCTTCGACTACGGCTGCTTCCCCCGCCCGCGCACCTTCACCGCAGGTATTAACATTCTGTTCCAGTAAAACGATCTCCATCATGAAAAAGTTCATCACCTCCGCATACTCGCGACTCGGCCGCTTTGTCGTTATCGCGGTTGCAGGCTGTATCTTCTCGGCGTGCAGCGACTTCCTCGATGTCCCCCTCGAAAGTACCGTGGCGACCTCCAACTTTTACAAGACTGCCGAAGAGTTCGACATGGGACTCACGGGCGTTTATAACATGCTGCTCTCGGCCGAATGGGCCAATGGCGACCGATACGGGTCCTATTTTCAGGGTTTCCTCATCCTTGGGCGCGTCGGAACCGATGAGATGATCATTCCGACCAACATCGACGGAAACGAGACAGAACTCTGCAACTACACCTACACCCCTTCGCATCGCTACATCTCCCGAACATGGTATGTCCAGTATCGCGGGATACAACGCGCCTGCGTTATCATAGACCGTCTGACTGACACCGATATCGGCAATGAAAGCGAGAAGAAACGGATTCTCGGCGAAGCCTATTTCCTGCGGGCCTTCTACTACTTCCATCTGGTAAGGCTTTTCGGTGAGGTGCCGATCATCAACCACGAAGTTACCGATCTCACAATGGTGCAGACTGAAAAGTCTTCCGTGGCCCAAGTCTACGAACAAATCGTCAGTGATCTGAAACTAGCCATCGGGAACCTTCCGGTGTCGAATGCGAACGGCCGGGCTCACTACTACGCAGCCAAAGCCCTGCTCGGCAAGGTCTATTTGCAAATGGCCGGCGAACCTTTGGAAGACTCCGAAGCTGCGGCTTTAGCCGAAGTCGAACTCAACGAGGTTATCCAGAGCGGTCGTTTTGAGCTCGTGAAGGATTATTTCAGTCTGTTCGATGCGTCGAACGAATACAGTTCCGAATACCTATTCGATGTCGAGTTTGCCAACAACGGTACAACCACCTACGGAGGCCAGGTCGGAACTATCGATGGTGTTCAGACCCCCAATAACCTCTACTGGTCTGCGGTATGGAGTACCCAGGAGTTCTATGAAACGTACGATCCCGCCGACCTGCGCCGCGACAACATCGCTCGCTTCAAATATGTTTACGACGACAATCAGAATCTCGTCAAGGAGGATCTCAGTTCCGAACCGATCTACTACGCCTACAAGTTCCGCCATGCCCTGACTGAGGAGGGACGGGGGCCGGGATGGGCAAACTGGGCAAATCCGATCAACTTTCCGATCATCCGTTATGCCGACGTGTTGCTGATGTATGCCGAAGCCGTTTGGCGGGCTCACGAAGTTCCTTCGCCCGAAGCGCTCGAATATGTCAACCAGGTGCGACGCCGTGGTTTCGGAGTCGATATCAAGACTCCGAATGAAGCGGTTGATCTGAAGATGATGGACGGCGACAAGTTCGCCGAGGCCCTGCTCGCCGAGCGTAGTTTCGAACTCTGCTTCGAGGGACAGCGCTGGTACGATCTGGTCCGCTTCGGAAAACTTGAGGAAGGCGTGAAGAAACTGGCCAAGTATTCGAGCGTGGCGACCTCCCAGGCGCAGAACTTCCAACCCAAACACGTAATCTTCCCCATTCCGCAGGATGTTATCGACGCCTCGAATGGGAAGATCGAACAGAATCCGCTTTGGAAATAAAACCCGATCCTCCATTCAAATTACGAAACCATGAAAACACATGCATTATACGTCGCTGGTGCCGCTCTGATGATCGCACTGTCGTCCTGTGACCGCGATCTTGACCTCGCGCATGCCTACAACAACGGTTCCAGTTCGAAACCCTACGAATTCGATGCGGATTTCAATCCGGATGATTACACCGATTTTGGAACGTTCGTCGTCGGTGACCGCAACATCTGTTGGCAGGATCCCCACATTCCCCGGTATATGCTCTGGCTTGACGGAAAGATCTCCGTCGGGAAATACGATGATTCGGGACTGTTTACGACCTACTGGTCTGCGGACAATTCCCTGCGACAGGTATCCGCCAGTCCCTGGCTCGATGAGAACGTCAATGCCTTGACCTCCGATATGGAGGTCTTTGGCAAGTGCATCGAACCCGTATCCGGATTTTACGACGGCGGCGCATGGTTCATCGGCGTGCATAAACTCATGGACGGTCGGTTGGCCGGATTCTTCCATGCCGAGAGCCATTGGCCCGGAGTCTCCGCCGCCTATAAGTCCATTGGCGTCACCTATTCCTCGGACAACGGACTGACCTGGGAAACGGGCAGACGGATCCTTTCCGGAACCGACCCCAAACCCGAAAATCCCGCCGGGCAGGGTGAGTCCTACGGCTTGGGAGACGGGTGCGTAGTTTGGAACGACGCGCGCAAAGTCTGGATATGCTACTACTCGGGCTATTGCGATGACCCCGGAAACTACATGATCACGATGGCCTGTTCGGAGGATCCGGCCGGAGCTGCCGGAACCTGGAAAAAATGGGATGGCAAAGCATTCACCGTCGAAGGCTGCAACGGGCAGACACAACTCGGCGGCGCAAACATCAAGATCGCCAATCTCGATACCTATGCCGGCGGAAATCCGTCGGTCATGTGGAACCACTACATAGGCAAATGGGTGATGGTCTATCATTCGTGGAGCCGACGCATTTGTCTTTCGACGAGTGCCGACGGTATTGCGTGGGAGGCCCCTATATCCCTCAATCTGGGTGAGGAGGAGGCCATGTATCCCAACCTGATCAGTGAAGAGGGAGATCAAACCGGGGGACAGGCTGTCCGCATGTATTATGCTGCAGACATGAATGATCTCGGACAACGCAGTCTCGCATGGAGAAAGGTCGTATTTTATTGATGTTTGGAATGTCGATCCGAAAATTCATCATTCTTTCCGCGCTGATCGTTTCCGGATGCGAAATGCATCCGGAAACGATTGCCATCGACTTCGATTCCGGAACGGAGGACTATACGCCTCTTGTACGCAAGATCCTTGCGGAGCATCCAGCCGGTGAGGTCACAATCCGATTCGGAGCGGGGACGTTCGACTTCTATCCCGAACAGGCGGCCGGCAGCTATCTCTGCGTTTCGAACAACGACAACGGCTATAAACGCTGCGCTTTTCTGCTCGAGGAGATGCGACGTGTACGGATCGAAGGGGCTGGAGAAAAAACCCAGTTGAGATTTCACGGCGCAATCGTTCCGTTCCGCGTCGCTCGATGCGAACAGATCGTTTTCGAGGCTTTCACGATCGATTGCGACGCATCGTTCATCTTCGAAGGCCTCGTCGTTGGTAACGATCCTCGTACGCACAGCATCACGCTCCGTCCGCTCGATCCGGAACGTTTCGAGATCCGGAGCGGGGAACCCTGGTTTACGGGCTACGACTGGGCGAGTCCGTTCGGTGAAAATATTTTGTTCGATCCCGGAACCCGTTCGCCCTACTATCAGGCCGAACAGTACGAACACGATCAAAAAAAAACGCTGCAGGCCGAATGGATCGGCGATTCGCTTGTCCGTCTGAGCGGCTACTCGTCTCGGGAGCTGCCTCCTGTGGGAAGCGTCTATACGGATAAAGGCCCCCATTCGACTAACCGCCGCTATCCGGGATTCTCGTTTTACAAGTCGGCCGGTGTTGAAGTCCGGAACGTCACGCTTCACGATTCGGGCGGCATGGCGCTGATCGCCGAGAACTGTCGCGACGTCGTCTGCTCGCAATACCGGGTTGAAGTCCCGCCTCAAAGCGGCCGGATGGTCTCTGCATCGGCCGATGCCACTCATTTCGTCGGATGTTCGGGAAAAATAGTGCTCCGGGCCTGCCGGTTCGAAAGCATGCTCGACGATGCCACGAACATTCACGGTGTTTACATGACGGTTGTGGATCGGTTTTCCGGGAACCGGTTTGGGGCCAGTTTTGGGCACTTTCAGCAGGAGGGTTTCGATTTTGCCGAACAAGGTGATTCGCTCGTCTTCATCGATCGTGCCGATCTGGGGGTACTCGGCTGCGGACGAGTCGAGGAGGTGAACCACGTGAATGAAAACTATTACATCATTCGAACCGGATTCGACCTGAGTGCAATTCCGGACTCGGTGCACATTGCCGTCGGGAACCGCGCGGCCGATGCCGATGTCGAAATATCGGAATGCACGGTTCGTTATAATCGCGCCCGGAGTTTTCTGCTTTCGACTCCGGGCGACGTATGCGTCGAAAACAGTGATCTTTCTTCAATGATGGCCGGAATACGCATTTGCGGTGACGCCAACTACTGGTTCGAATCGGGACGTACGCGCAACGTCGTGATCCGTAACAACCGATTCGGCACGATGGCTACCGGCGGCCGGTCTCCCCAGGCCGTTCTGCAGATCGACCCCGTTATTTCGCATGATGCCCGGAGCGGGGGGACTCCGTATCACGGATGTATCCGTTTCGAAGGAAACCTCGTGGAGTCGTTCGACAACCAGTTGATTTATGCTCTCTCGGTCGATTCGCTCGTCATCAGCAGGAACCGGTTCGTCGATTCCCGCCGGTTTGAGCCCCGGTTCGCCGGTCTCTCGGTCATCGATGCCCAGCACTGCCGCAGCGTCACAGTCCGGAACAATGACTTCTCCGGGTGGAAGGAAAATTCGACAATCAGTCTGGTCGACTGTTCCGAGCATTGTTTGGAGGGTGAAGAGATGCCTCGAATGGTTGAGAATCCTAATCCGTACTTCTATGAAAATTAGTCGATACATCCTCCCGATTCTCGCGACCGCATGGATCGGAAGCGTTTCATCCCGGCCGTTCGGAGATACGCTTCGGATGCGAGATTTCGGTGCGTTGCCCGATTCGGGAGAGGATGCTTCCGAAGCCTTGCGAAAAGCCGTCGCTACCATCGGAAAGCGGGAAATCCCCACCGTATTGTGTTTCGAGTCGGGGCGGTACGATTTCCATGCCCCTGAGGGGCAGGACGACCGGGTGAACATCGTGGCAAGACTCCGCGGCATTCGGGATTTAATAATCGACGGCGGTGGCGCTGAATTCATCGCACACGGGCGTTTGATGCTTTTCTTGGCTGAGGAGTGCGAAAGACTGACGATTCGCAATTTCTCGCTCGACTGGGAACGCCCCTATATCACACAGGCTTCGATCGTTGCTCTTGGGGACGGCCATGTTGACCTGGCTATCGATCGGAAACGTTATCCCTACCACATCGAAAAGGGGCGGATCCGCTTTACGGATGAGACTTGGGAGCGTGAAATCGATCCCGAAAGTTATTCTACGGCTTACGATCCGCAAAGCGGTGCGGTGCTTTACGGTACCCGGGACTGTCCTCTCTCGGACCGCAATGCAGTCTTCCGCGGCGAAGCCCGTGAAATCGCTCCGGACACGGTCCGCTTCTTCGGGACGGTCGACCGTCCCCTGCCGATCGGTACGGAACTCGCTCTTTACCATGGGCGGTATTTGTCCAACGCTATGACGGTGGTGAACTGCAGGAATGTCTGCTTCGAAAAAATCGACCTGCGCCATTCTCCCGGAATGGGCGTTTACGGACTCCGCAGCGAGAACATCCTGCTCAAGGCGGTTTGTACGGTCGTCAATCGTTCCGAAAAGCGTCGGTTCAGCTGTGCTGCCGATGCGTTCCACTTTACCAACTGCCGCGGATTGATCGAACTTGACGGCTGCAACTGCAACGGACAGGGTGACGATGCCTTGAACATACACGGCATCTATGCCCGGATAGTCGCTGTTTCGAAAGACCGGAAACAGATTGAGTTGTTCGGAGTCCGGTTCCCGGCAGAACGGGTGTTCAAAGCCGATGATGAGATCTGGCCGATTGTACGAACGACCGGATCTCGGGGGGCCCGGAACCGCATTGAACGCATTGTCAGGAAAAGCAGCAAGCGGCTTGTTGTCGCCTTGCGTGAGCCGCTCGATAAAACATTCAGGGAAGACGATTTTATCGAAAACGCCTCGTGGTATGCCAACGTATCGATTCACGATTGCTACTTCGGGCGAGCCAACCGCGCCCGCGGCATCTTGCTCACCACTCCCGGAAAGGTTGTCGTACATAACAACCGCTTCATGACGGCCGGAACGGCAATTCTCATCGAAGGAGATACCGACTACTGGTTCGAATCGGGCGCCGTGTGCGACATGGATATCCATGACAACCTTTTCGAGAACTGCGGCACTTCGGCTTCGAACAACGGCGGATCCGGCTGGGGCGAAGCCCTCATCAGCATCACTCCCTCTTTCCGTCCGGCAGACGAAAGCAGCCCGGTCTATCATCGCAATATCCGGATCCGCAACAACCGCATTCTCACTTATGACCGTCCGCTGCTCCACGCCCGATCGGTTGAGGGACTGCAGTTCGTGGCAAACTGTGTCGAACAAACATACGATTTCCCCGCCACAGCCGCACAACGCCAATCATTCTGCCTTGAGGGGTGTCGAAATGTGCGCATCGCCGAGAACCGGTTTATCGGCTACGGCAAACCCGATTTCGAACTGATCCATATGAACCCAAATAATATCTGTCATGAAAAAGCGAAATAAGAAAATCATTGCTGCACTGAGCGCAATCTTCGGGCTGCTTGTCATCGGGGCATTGTGCTGGAGTTTCGTACTCTGTTACAGGACACTCCATCCGCCCCGCCTGACCGATCTCAGCTGGCTCACCCGGCAATATCCTCATACCACAGAATGGCTCGACAGCATCCGCAGCAACGGATTGCTGCATGATATCGTACGGTTGAATGCCGACGGAGAGCGACTCCATGCCCGGTGGCTATGGGCTCCGGAGCCTACCGAAAAGACCGCCGTGCTCTTTCATGGCTATCAGGGTTCGGCGGAAACCATGCTCATGATCGGCTATCTCTTCAACCATGATTTCGGATTCAATGTTCTGATTCCCGATCTGCGCGGTCATGGGCAAAGCGAACCTTCGGCCATCAGCATGGGGTGGACTGAACGAACGGAAGTGGTGGACTGGATCCGAACGGCAGATTCGCTTTTCGGCGGCAATACGCAGATCGTCCTGTACGGCGTTTCGATGGGTGCCGCCACTACGATGATCGCCGCTGCCGAAGAGTCGCTGCCCGCATGTGTCCGCTGTGCCGTGGAGGATTGTGGCTACACTTCAACCCGGGATATCTTTGCCGATTCTTGGGAGAAGCAGTGCCGACTGCCGCTCTTTCCGCTCTTCCATCTATCGGACCTTTGGTGCCGGATCCTCTACGGATGGAGTTTCGCAAAGGCTTCTCCGCTCGATGCCGTGCACCGATGCAGGTTGCCTATGTTGTTCATTCACGGCGACAAGGACTCGGTCGTCCCTGTGGAAATGGTTCACCGGCTGTACGAAGCGAAAATCGGAGACAAGGAACTCTGGATACTTTCCGGCGTCGATCATGGTGCCGCCTATCTCCACGATCCGCAGATATATGCGCAGCGCGTCCGCACATTCGTGGAGCACTGGTTCGAATGCCCCGCCATCCTTGAACAATGAAATGACAATGAAAAAACTGCTGTTCCTTCTTTTTTGCACCGGGCTCGGACTTCCTGTTGCAGGACAACGCTGGCAGATTGATCCGGACGGAGGCATCGTCTGGAGACCCGGAAACGATACGCCCCACAGGGATCATCTCGAAATGACCGGCGAGCAGATCTCGACGGTTCTCCGCTGGGTTGTGGATGACCGAGGAGCCTTTCGCGTCGAACGTTCGCTGATCTTCCCGCTGTTACGTGTCCGTCCCAATGATACGCATGCCAGTCTGATGTGCCGCGTGGCCACGGATATTCCCTCGCTGTTGGCCGTGAATACCTCCGCCTCGGGTTTCAATGCTTCGGCCCTGCAGTTCGAACGGGTCGAAAAGATCGTCATAGACGGTACGGTCCGGGTCTTTAGTCAATGGAGTTTTAATGCCGTGGGGGCCGGATACGAGGAGGTGGAGCATCCGGCTCCGGTCTTGGCCATGGAGCGCACGATCTTTCCTTCGCCGACACAACCCGCCCTCTGTGAACGGTATCTTATCCGCAATATCGGTTCGCAAACGCTGGAGATTTCCATCCCAGAGTTTTCGCAAATCGTGACGACCCCTTCGGAACGAGGCATTACGGGCGGCTACGTCATTCGGGCCGAATTGCTCGATGCCGGAATCCGCATACTGCAGCCCGGAGATTCGACCGTGGTGGATGCCCTCTTCCGGGCTTGTCGAGTCGGAGAGACACTTCCGCCCGCAGATGTCGGAGCCGAACTCCGCTCTCGTAGGGAGTTCGTGTCTGCAATCTCGGACAAACTGGTCCTGGAGACCCCGGATCCGGTAGTCGACACGGAATTCCGCTTTGCCAAGATCCGGGCTGCCGAAAGCATTATCAAGACCCGCGGCGGCTACATGCATGCTCCGGGCGGCGAATGTTACTACGCGGCTATTTGGGCCAACGATCAGGCCGAATACGTCAACCCTTTTTTCCCAATGCTCGGATACGACATCGGGAATCGATCGGCACTCAACGCATTCCGCCACTTCGCCCGTTTCATGAATGCTGAATACCGGCCTATTCCTAGTTCGATCATCGCCGAGGGCGACGACATCTGGAACGGGGCCGGCGATCGAGGCGATGCCGCGATGATCGCATACGGCGCTGCGCGCTACGCCTTGGCCCGCGGGGAACGGAACGAAGCCGAAGAGCTGTGGCCTTTGGTGGAATGGTGTCTCGAATACTGCCGGCGCAAACTCACTCCCGAAGGGGTCGTCGCTTCCGATACCGATGAATTGGAGGGCCGATTCCCTGCCGGCAAGGCCAATCTCTGTACATCGACACTCTATTATGATGCCTTGCGGTCGGCCGTCTATCTCGGACAGGAGCTCGGATGTCCGCGTAAAACGCTGCGAGTTTACAAACGGCAGACTTCGGAGCTCGCTGAGGCGATTGAATGCCATTTCGGCGCCACGGTTGCCGGATACGAAACTTACCGCTATTTCGATGGCTGTACGAAACTCCGCTCGTGGATATGCATGCCGTTGATCGCCGGGTTGCAAAACCGCAGCGAAGGGACTGTTCGGGCGCTGCTCGGAAAAGAGCTGATGACCGAAAACGGCCTCCTCACCGAACAGGGCAGTTCGACCTTCTGGGACCGTTCGACCCTTTATGCTCTGCGGGGAATCTACATCGCCGGGCAGGCCGACCGTGCAACGGAATTCCTCAGTCATTATGCCCGGCGCAGACTCCTGGGCGATCATGTTCCCTATCCGATCGAAGCATGGCCCGAGGGCTCTCAACGCCACTTGGCCGCCGAAAGCGGGCTTTTCTGCCGCGTTATCACCGAGGGATTGTTCGGGATTCGCCCCACCGGGTTCAGGAGCTTCGATCTTACCCCTTCAATGCCTTCCGGATGGAATCGCATGGCGTTGCGGCACATTCGGGCCTTTGAAAACAACTTCGACCTTGTCATCGAGAAACAGCCGGACGGGTTTCTGCGAGTCACGCTTGCGATTTCGGGATGCAATCCCCGAGCTTTCCGGCTTCGACAGGGAGCGTCCCTGCGTATCAAACTTCCATAATTTCCAATATCCTGATGAAAAAACTGCTTCACACCCTGTTGCTGTTTGCTGTCGGGCTCTTTGCAGCCTGTCAGGCCCCGACATCCGGTGGCGATGTCTACTTGAATGATTTCCTTGACGACCTGACTGCACAAACCGACGCAGGACCGGCCATTCGGGCCGCCTTGTCCCATTGTGCCCGGATCCGGGCCGCACGGCTTATTCTTCCGGGTGGAGAACTCCGGATACGACCCGATCTGGCGGTCGAAAAGTACCAGTTCATCAGCAACAACGACGAAGGTTTGAAACGGATTGCCTTTGATTTGGTCGGCCTGCAAGATTTCACCATTGAAGGTGCTGACACGAAACTCCTTTTCACAGGTTTCGTTTCACCGTTCAACCTCGAACGTTGCCGCAACATCACGATCCGCAATCTTTCGATCGACTTTACCCGCACGTTTCACTCCGAAGGTACCGTACGGGCGGCCGGAAACGGATGGCTCGATTTGGAGTTCCCGGACAAATACCGATGCGATCTGACGGACGGATGCTTGCGTTTCCTCGATGACGAAGGTCGTGTCTACCCCTATTCCAGTTTGTTGGAGTTCGATACCCAACGATGCGAACCGGCTTTCCACGTCGACGACTACTGGCTCCCGGCCCATACCATTCCTGCTGAACGGCGTCCTAACGGATGGATTCGGATTTTCCGCAGTGATTTGAAGGCCGCGATCGGGAATACGATGGTCTTCGGGGCCGCCCGACGGCTCAATCCCGGGATCACCGTTTCCGATTCGCAGGGTATTGCAATCCTCGACGTGAAGCTCCATCACTGCGGAGGGATGGGGGTCATCGCACAACGCAGCCGCGACATCGGAATTGAACGGATGGAAGTTGTTCCGGCTCCCGGCAAAAAACGCATGATCAGCATCACGGCCGACGCCACGCATTTCTCCAATTGCGGGGGACAGATCCGTCTAATCGACTGTACGTTCGAAAATCAGAAGGATGATGCCTCCAATATTCATGGACTATATATGCCCGTCGATACGATTTTCGATCGGGAGCGGATTTGGGTTCGCTGGGGACACAGCGGGCAATACGGCACAGATTTCCTCGTCCCGGGGATGGCGGTGGAAATTGTCGACAACCACACGCTTGAAGCCTATGCCCGGCGGATTGTTGCTAAGGTCGAACGGTTCAACAAGGAGTATTCTGCGGTAACCTTCACTGAACCCTTACCCGAGAACATTCGTCCCGGCCATCTGATTGCAGCCGACGAACCCGGTCCCGATGTTCACATCAGCGGTTGCCGGATGTCGGGAAACCGCGCCCGCGGTTTGCTGATTGGTTCCCGCGGACGGGTTATCATCGAAAACAACTATTTCCATATCGCCGGAGCCTCGATCCTCTTTGAGGGCGACGGTAACTTCTGGTTCGAACAATCCGGTGTCCGTGACGTAACAATTCGCAACAACATCTTCGCAAACGGCAATTATGGAAGCCGGGGATGGGGAAGTGCCTGCATTGCTGTCGGCAGCGGAATTTCCCAGCGGCAGACAAGTCGTTATCACCGCAATATTCAGGTCGATGGAAATCTGTTCCGAGTATTCGATCCCCGCATTGTTAATCTGTATTGCGTAGACGGATTCCAATTCTCTGCGAGCAATCGCATCGTGCGAACGTCAGACTATCCTGCGACATTCGATCCGAAGCTCCATTTCGTATTCGACCAATGCGATCACATCGAGATTCCACGACAGATTGAAATGGCTGAACAGCGTTGAAAGAGTCCTTCTAAAAAATCGATATCAGATGGGAGTTGCAACAATAAAAGTTTGCAACTCCTATTTTCCCATACTTTGGAATAAAAGTCCGCAAGACACAGCTAAAGAAGTTGGATACATTATTCTCATGTAGGATTTCATTCCGTCGTGAATAATATAACATAGGCCGTAGCAAAAACAGAGGAGGATACTCATCATATTTCCATGGAGCACTATAAAATCTGAGCGTAGCAGGTTGAAGATAAACTGGTGGTTACATCTTCATTCAACTTTTTTAGGGGGGCTGGCATTTATGTCGAATGCGCACTCTCTAAATTGCCTCATTATCTGGATTTTATTCCATATTGTCACATATCCCAATAACTCCGGCTTAGCACCTGACTGAAATGAAACAATAGAAAAATATTGGGTCATCAACCGGAGTGAATATTATAGACAGCAAGTTTTTCAGGCTGTAGAAAATGATAAGGCGCAATTTGCCTCCGATAATGATACAGCCATTATTCAATATATTGAGTAAATCGGCTAATTGATGTCCAAGTTAATTTCCTGCTTGTGTTACCAATAATACGACGCAGATCTTCCAATTTTATAGCCTCGAAAATATCTTCCGATGTAAAAGTATTTCCATTCCAGACTTTTTATTTCAAACGTTATATCAACTATATTTAGCCGCTGCTCCGATCTGAAAAAATACACTTCATACGTTGGCAAAAGTAAGACGACGTCTGATGAATATCCGAGATGAATCAGTAAAGTGATTCCAGGAATGAAATCGCTACTATGGACTGTCATTGCATTGAGGGAATTCGAGATGAAAATGGTCTGGTTGAAAGTAAACCATCCTGTAGTCATGGACTGCGGAAGAAAATCGCAATTCCGAAATCTCCGATTTATTGGGCAAAGCAATTTACACCTACAGATCTTATGGGAGATAGCAGTTCCGATGCAGGAACTCGGTGCCGGACGATGTCTTGACGGTTCGCAGACTTCTTTGGATCTGTTTGTAGAAGGGTTCACATGGATGATCAACATCTAGATAAATGATTCCGATAAGTATAAGCATGTCGTACTGAACCGCAAACACGCTATTGTTTTTAGCAAATTTGCTCGATCGGAAAATTTTTCGTAGCTTGCAGTAGGTTATTTGAAATGCGGCATTTAGACGCAATAAGCTGAAAATAAATCGTTACCTTCGCGTTACCTATTTTCCTATATAAAAGTTGTAACGACCCGATAAATCGAATCGTTACAGTTTTTTAATCCCGTTCCAAGCGGGTCTGGCCCCGACATCCCCGCAGGCGCGTACGCGCGGCATCCGACGCCGAAGGGACCGCTACGCCGTGGCGCGACAGCAGCAGGTCGCGGCGGTACTTGTACAGATAGCTCCGGAAACCCGCATATGATACACCGCACCGGGCGCAGATCGCACGAACGTTCAGCACCGTAGAACCGTACAGCCCGACAGCCTCGCGGTACTTTTCCGCGGTCTGAGGATCGGCGTCTCCGGTTCCGTCTCCCTTTTTATGTGCCTTGACGGGAAGATCCATTTACAGAGCATTAATCTTGGACAGGACGCACTGCATAACCACAAGCACGGGCATCTCGCCTCCCAGGCAAAACGCTGGTTTCCGACGTAATCAGACTAAAACTGTACCCCTGAGTAAAACACCCTGCCGACCAGCAAGCGAAGGCAGTACCGATTCCAGTTCCTACACCAGTATCCCTGCGATAGCCCGAAGCTGGAAAAAAGATTGTTCCACCGGATGTATCGTAGCTGCCTTTACCCGTCATTTTATTGCAGTAAAACTCCCATCCGAATTTATTGGCAATATCGGCTGACGAAGTATAGGGCGAATTGTAGTACGTACTCAAGAAGCCATTTCCGTATATATCACTGCCGTCATACGTGAACCCCGTAAACGCACGCGAAGCCGGTAAATGATAGCCTGCAGGCGAGGGATCGTAAATGGTTTTGACGACGGCATCATCGTTGATCTCAGTCTTGGCGGTATTAGCGCTCCAAAGATTATAATATGTGGTGGCACACCAAGCACCTAACGACTTAGTATAGTGCACATGTGGATTCTGTATGGCCTCCCCGATGGATACTGGCGCCGAGAGTGCCGCAAACGAATAACTGACAGAATAGCAAGGTTTTATTTGGACAGATTCATTACCTTCCTGTATAACTGTCATTATAGGATCCTTGCGTCCGAACTGGAAATAAGGATTATTGCCAGTAATCCTGATCGCATACGATGTTTGGGAGAGCGTTATGACTTGTGATGCACCGGTTATTGTCTGTGTAAAGCGCACCTTCAGGCTGCGGGCATCATAGGTTCTGTTTGCGGCGTCGCACCAGCCGATGTTTACAGGCATCATCCTATACTGGACATTTTGGTAATTGGTTACGGTTTTAATTCCATCGCCGAGTTTATAGTCAGTCACCCAGATATGCCAGCTCCACATGATCTGACCGCTGTCGTTTCTTACAGCGATAATGACATTCCCCTGTCTGATTGTGGCCTGATTTACGACAAACGTGATATTGTGTTTATCCGGGGAAAGCGCTATACGGGTTACCAGATCTTTTTCGTCCTGCCAGACCAGCACGGCATCTTTCGGTGTACAGTTTGCATTATTGTAGATATAGGGACTGGTGATAGGTGCATCGAGGTGGTTTACGAAGGTCTTCAGCACGTAATTCCCGCTGGCTCGTGAGATGTAAGCCGAAGAATTGGTCGTCCCGTCCTTAATGGCATTGCCGTAGACCAACGGCAGGGAATAGGTGCCGGGAGCGTTGATGACATAGCAGTTCGCCGTGTTCATCGGCGTTGTGCCGCCCTTGGTTGAAAGGTCATACGTACCGCTGACGGGAGCCGCCGCCATCAGTACATCATTATGCGGATTGGAAACACGGCTCTTTTGGGCTGCGATCGCAGCCGAGAACGTCATGGCTGACGTACCGCCGTTGCCGCTCGCGGTAAAGGCTGTGAGCCATTCCGGACGGGCGATCACGTTGTAGCCTCCGCTGCCGTCATCCTCGACGAACTCGGCAGTCCACGGCACAGCCACGGTTTTCGTGATGTCACCGGGGCGGGAAACCGTGGCATAGCTGGTGACCGAATAATCTTTACTGCCCCCGACATAGGTGAAATCGGCAGGAGCGGTTACCGTAAAAGTCGGAACGACGGAGATGCTCGTCGTGGAGATCCGGTAGGTGACGGTCTTGCCCATCGGCCACTCAGCACCACCGATCGAAGCCGTCAGCGTCCGTTGCGTCGAAGTCAAATCGTCCATATAGGCGATCTCGATCGAAGCACCGGCCGGAAGTGTCTGCGGCAGCAACATAAAAGTAGCCTTGGCCAAAGTTATTTCCTGATCGGCGGAACCGTCCACATTGACCGAGCACGACTGCGAAAAATTAGCCGTCTTGCCGTAATCGCTCCACGCTGGGGTACCCATCGCCAGCGTTGCAGAACCGTAAACGCCCTTGAGCGTGATTTTCATGATCTTGCCCGCCAGCACGTCGTCGCCCGTGACGAATCGCACGGCGGTAAGCACATGGCCGAAAGGCAGCAACGCGGTTGCGGAGGTATTTCCATCCATTGCGGCAGGAGCGGCCACCAGCAGGTCATTTTGGCTGGCGACGGCTGCCGGAACCGTATACCTGATCGTCGGGGTTCCGGCCTTCGTCTTGTCCGAGAGCACGATGCCGCTCCCGCCATAGGGGGCATAGGCGAAGAACCGGACTTTCCGGCCGCCGGTCGGCCAGAAATAATTCGTCGTCCAGCCGGATGCCTTCGTTACTTCGACATTATACATATAGTCCATCAGGCAAGAAGTTTCGCTCCACGATCCGGTATAGGCCGACGCCAACACGCCGAACGATTCGTAGAAAGTGTCCTCTTCGACGGGCGTGGCACGGGTCTGAGGCACTTCCGCGTCCGACCGGTTCGATTCGATGCCGTCGGTAACCCTCGCATGCAGGAAGAGCGTGTCGGCAGCCAGAAATTCCCCCCCCCTGCAAAATGAAAATATCCGTGTGCAGGACCGTTGTGTCTGCTGTAGCGCGGCTCTGCGACGGGGTCTGCCAGCCGTGCGTATCGACGACCTCGAAGCGCAGCATAGGACCCGAAAGGGCGTTGTCCGCCGTCGGGTCTTCCGAGCAGGCGGAGGGCAGAAGCAGGACTGTTGCCGTGGCCGCAGCAAGAAGATTATTGAATGAAAAGATGGAATTTTGCGATTTCATAATAGGTCGTTTGCATGCGTGAAGAACTTATTCCCCGACGAGACGTACCCCGCAGGCGAAGGAGCCGCCGTCTGCGGGGCGTTCCCACAGCCATGTCGGGCTGTCTGGGCATGGTAACCGGCGCATAAAGTGTCAAAAAGTAAGGCTGCCATCCGGACCGCTATAAATCCCGGATACAGCGCACACGGGAGTTAGCAATCTTAGGGTATTTGCCGCCCGTTTCGCCGCTGCCAAAAACCACATACCACGCGTTGCTGCTGTCGGAACTGGACTCGGTAGCCGACCAGTAGCCGGTGCTCATGGCGGAGAGATCGAAGGTACCCAACTCGTTGCGATAGACATATATCAACCGAAGCTCCCGGATCGTAGGCAGCCGCCAGCCGGAAGGACACAGATTGACGGCGTCATCCCACGTTGCCGAAGTATCGACATCGGAAGCGGCCTCCTCGAATTTGGCGGCGAAACGGTTATTGGCTGCGTCCAACTCGTTATGGGAGGGCGTGCTGTCCCAATTAGGATGGATCAGGCTGGACTTTACACCGTCCGCACCCTCCCGGCAAACAATGATCTTACCGTCCTGAAGGTAAGGATATTGTTTCTTTTGGGCATGGCTCGCACTGGCAGTCATCAGAAGCGCGGCAAAAAGCCACCCGCGCAGCGAGAGATTCAGTATATTTTTCATTGCTATCATTGATTTCATTATTTTAAGTCGCGTTCGCATCCAAACTCCCCTCCGGACCGCTATATCCCCCTGACACAGCGCACAAAGAGGGTGCTACTTTTAGCGATGTAGGTGTCTGTCGAGACGCCGTCGCTAAAAGACACGTACCACGCATTGCTGCTGTCATACTCAGTAGCCGACCAGTAATAGTTGTCGTAAAAACCGTTACTTGCAACTTCCCACGTATCGCGCATGCAATAGATAATCTCCAGTTCGGCCATGGTCGGCAGCCGCCACCCCGGAGTCTTGGCACATTCGAGCAGGGCATCCTGCCATGACATGAGCATTGTGCTCGCATCGGTCCTGGCATAGACGAACCATCCGGTCAGGTTGTCGGTGTAATCGTAGAAATCGGGCGAAGGGTTCAGCGTCTCGGTACCGACCGTGACGCGGGCGTCCATTTCGTTCAGCCCTTTGATGGTAGCCGTAACGGTATAGTGCGTGTTCCGCAACACGTTATAGTCTTTGACAGCATCGCTGCCCAAGTAGATGCGGTATATGGTCCCGGTATATTTATACCCCAAGTCGGTGGTATAATCGCCGACGATCTCTATGTAGGTGGCGTAGTTGCCCTGACCCTCGGCGCCGCCCAGAGCCGTTGCGGCAGTCTTCTGCGTTTGGTCGGTGGCCGAGCCCGTGCCGCGCCCGTTCTCGGGCAGGTAACACCACCCGCACTCCTTGGCCGTGGCGGTGAGCGTCTTGTCTTCCGGGGTCAGATCGGCGAATTCACCGATAAACCCTACCGAGGTAGCGGGATAGCAATCCGCTTCCGATGTCCCGGGGTCGAGCTTGGAAGTGTCACGGAAGGGTTGCAGCGCCATGGGTACGTTATAGACCTTGACGCTCGTTGGCACGAAGCTGCCGCCGGGAATATCGACGGCCAGTTTGAAGGTCACTTTTGCCACGGCACGTTTCATGGCAACGTCTGACACAGAGGCCGAGGGCTTGCCTGTATAACAGCCGCACATGGGCAGCGCATTTCCCGGAACGAGGCTGGCTTCGTTCGTGACCGCCAAGGTCTTCGATTCCACGTCGGCCAAAGTCGTGACATCGCTATAAAGCGTATTGTCGCCCGTATTGGCGATAAAGTAGAGGCTGCTGTCCGAGGTTTTGATGATCTTCGCCCTGACCTTATAGGAGGTTCCCCAACTGGTCACCGTCGTAATATACTGCGGCGTTTGCAGGAGCGCCGTACCGTCGGCGTTGAACTGAATCACCCACAGGTCCTTTATCCTGTTTTCGTCCACGCCGCTCACAGCGCGCGTATCCATCGCCACCTCGCCCATAGACTCGGGCGAGAGGGTGATCTCCATGGGCTGACCGTCTGTCGGGCCGCCCATCGCCTCTGTCGGCTCCTTGGAGCAACCGCTAAGAAGCAGGGCCGCAGCAAACAGCCATGTGCCCGCCACGTGGCAGGCCCGCATTCCCTTGTTTTCTATTTTTGTCTTTTCCATATCTCGCTTTTTATCTGTTCCATATGTCCGTCTCCGAACCCGGCCCTCTGTGTATGACCGCCGCCGGCGAAAAGGTTAAGGCGCCCCAGCTAAAGGTCCCTGACGCAGCGCACATAGTAGCGGTTGTACCTGTAGCTGCGGCCCGGGAGGTGGAAGTCGAAAGCCATGCTCCATGCACCATCCGCATTGTAGTCGGTGTTGTAGGTAGCCGACCAGTAATTTTCGGCAAACAGATCGACGGCGGTAAGTTTTTTTTGGAGTCTCATATTTGAGATCAATTGCAGTTCTCTTATGGTCGGCAGCCGCCACATACCCTTGTCGCTTTGGTCCGGTTCTTCGCTGTACTGGGCGCAGGCCAAGTAACCGTTGGAGTTGTAGGTGGAATGCTTCATACCCGAAGCCTCGTACCACGTCATCCGCTCGGAAGAACCTTCCTTGCCTACGGCATTGGCCTTGGCCACCATGAACCTCTGACCGAAGGTATTCAAGCCCGAAGTATTGGCATTCCAGGTTTCCTCTATATAGATTGGAGTCTGCGTCCACGGCCCGTGCAGGGGATATCCCTGCGCAAAGCCGTAGCGGTCCTGCATGACGATCGTATTACCGTCGGATACATAGGGATAATCGTTAAGGTCGGGGTTGTTGCCATTCTCGGCATCCCATTCGGACAGGGTAATCTCCATGATTTCCGCAAAGGTCGCGGTGATCGTATAGGCTTTGCCTTTTTCGAGGGTGCAAGACAACATGCCGTTAAAGGGCGGTTTCAGCTGAATACCGTCGACTACGAGATTAATCTCCAGTGAGAGCGTCGCACCGCTCAGGGGCAGGACGACCGAAAGAGTCTTCTGGGTAGCTGTCGTTCCACTGACGGTAAAATCGTAGCTGTAAAAGTCGAGGCTCTGCGTCCCGGACGAGGCGGGAGCTATGTCCCCGCCTACCGTCACGCCACTCTTGGCCGCAGCCAGCCCCTTCACCTTTAAGGACAGAACAGACAGACTGGTCGAACTTATGTAGTCCTCTTTGCGAATCACGAAAGTCAACCGGGAGCATTTACGCTGAAGCTCGTTCAGCGTAATCGCATAAGGGGTGGTTTGGATAGGGATCGTCCCGGTCGTCTTGTCCGAGGCGGCATAGTCCACTCCGTTGGCGATGGCGGTTGCGAGCTTCGTCTTGTCCGCAGCCAGCGGCAGGGCGGGTGATACGGCATAAAAGTCGTAGGTGCCGGGGAGGAGCGTCATAGCCCAATCGGGCAGATCGGCGGTCTTGTTGCCGTTGGCATCTACCATGCACGGTACGAGCTTTGTACCGTTCCAGTAGTAGGCGCATTCGTTCGCGTAGTTTTCCGTTGCAGGGTTCGAGTCACCGCTTTTGTAGGCGATCACCCGCACGGTAGTGCCCGTAGCGAGGGCGGCTCTGGTGACGGGCAGCATCTTCTCGATACCCTCTATCGAGAAGTCGAGGGCGACCTGCCCCGAAGGACCGTCCATACCCTCTGCCGGCTCCTTGGAGCAACCGCCAAGAAGCAGGACCGCTGCAAACAGCCATGCACCCGCCGCGAGGCGGGCCCGCACTCCCTTGTTCTTTATTCTTGTCTTTTCCATTATATCCTTTGTTTATCTCTCCTTTGTTGCGTATTCCGTCATTCCTTTCGGCATCCCGCCCTCGTGCGGCCGCTACCGGGCAGGTGCGCTAAAGGTCCCTGATACAGCGAACGCTGTTGTTGGCATTCTTGGAGTATTTGGTCCTGCCGCCGGTGTCAAGCCTCAGCTCCCACGCATCGTCGCTGACGAAAACAGCCTCGGTAGCCGCCCAGTAATAGCCGGTTCCGATGTCGCTCACGGCCGTAAGGTCGCCTATCTTACTATATATCAGCCCCAGTTCCCTTATGGTAGGCAGGCGCCATGTACCGGCATCATCCGAAGCCTGACTGTATGCTTTGCAGTTGATTTGGGCGTTCTGCCATGTTGTTGATGCCGGGGCTCTTTTCGAAGCGACCTCGAACTTCCGACTGCAGGTATTCAATCCCGAAGCGTTGGAATCCCATGCGTCTTCCGCATGAGCGGGAGTTGCGGTCCACGCCTCGTGGGTAGGATACCGTTTCGGGTCGGCCTCGCCGAGGTCATCCGAAACCACGATCGTATTGCCGTTTATAACTTTCGGATAGGTATTCAACTCTCCATCCGTCACCCAGTCGGCGATTGTGACGGTAGGATCTACCTCCACGACTAACGGCGAGAACCTGACATATAATCTGACCGCTTCGCCGGCCAGATAGGCCCGGCCGGGTGCAAAAGCTTGTTTGGGCCTGTGCGCTCCGGCAGATAGCTGGAGCTTCAGTTGGTAGTTCTTGCTGTCCTGCGGGACGATCATCACCGGATCGCCGAATGCGACCGCATTGTCTTTACCTTCGGGAATCTCCAGCGGCGTGGCATTGGCCAGGGTGAACGGCGTTTTGCCGCCGTCCGTGCCGCCAACGGGCGCCGACGCTTCGGTCACACCGGACAGTTTCAGCGTACAAACGGCGTTCTGGTCGAGCAGCTGTACGGACCTCAATTGTCCCCACTGTGCCGATACTCCGGGGTCGGCATAGACGTACACCTGCACTTGCGCGAGGGCATGGCCGAACTCAATAACCGGCATAGCCTCCGTCTTGCTGCCTGTTCCCAGCGGTGCGGTGAGGATGTCCCGGCTGCCGTCGATGCTCCAGCTCACAGTCCCGGCTGCGGCATCGTAATAGCCCTTTCCCGATGCGTCGCCGACCGCCGTCGCCCCGCCGGGATACCAGCCCGCCATGCGGGTTTTAAGGCCGTTGGTCTGGTAATACTGACTGGGATCGAACGTCAGCGGTTGTTCCCCGCTGCCGCCCGTGCGGACGGCTTTCAAGGCTGCTGTACCGTAAGCGCCCCACACACCTGCGCTGCGCTCGTCCGAGCGCGCGAACCACATATCCATCTCCTGCAAAGGATCAGCAGTCGAGCGCGTGAGTGTTCCCTGCGCGGAAACCGAGACCGGAAGCCCGCTCCGGGGCGTAATCTCCACCCGGCAGCCGTCCGTGCCTTCGTCGGCGGACTCCTTGGAGCAACCGCCAAGAAGCAGGGCCGCAGAAAGCAGCCATGTGCCTGCCGCGAGGCGGGCCCGCATTCCCTTGTTCCTTATTCCTGTCTTTTTCATATATCTGTATTCATCTCGCTTTTTATCCGTTCCATATATTCGTCTCCGAATCCGGCCCTCTGCGTATGGCCGCCGCCAAAGGGTTAAAGGACCGAAGGGTTAAGGCGACCCGCAGGGCCGCTAAAGGTCCCTGACGCAGCGCGTGAGGTTGTCTTTCATGCTCCAGCCGTTGACATTGTTAGCGAACCCGGTGGAGAAGGACACGCAGAACGCCAAGTTTTTGCTTACAGAGTATTCGGTGGCCGAGCAGTATTTCTTAGTGGGTATGACAACGGCAAGCTCGGCTTGCATATCGTAGATCAATTTCAGCTCCCTTAGAGTCGGCAGCCGCCACGTACCCTTGTCGCTCTGGTCGGAAGCCTCGCTGTACTGGGCGCAGGCCGAGTAACCGTTGGGGTTGTGGGTGGCATGCGTCGTACCCGAAGCCTCGTACCAGGTAATGGATGTCGCACTGCCACCCTTGCCTTTGGCATCGGCCTTGGCCACCATGAACTTCTGACTGCAGGTATTGAAGCCCGAATCGTTACCATCAAAGTTTCTCTCCGCATGGGAGGGAGTTACGGTCCACGGCTCGTGGGTGGGGTACAGGACGGGGTCGGCGTTGCCATAGGCATCCACTACCACGATGGTGTTGCCGTTGATGCCGTAAGGGTAAATTATGGGCTTTGTCTCCATATCGGTTTCACCTCCGTCTTTCCATTCGGCTACTACCGAGGCCGTGGCCGTGATCTCCTCCCGATGGAAGGTCAGCGTCACCTTGCAGCTCTGCCCTGCCTGTCCGGCATCATCGCCCGAAAGCGTTATCCGGACATCCGAGAAGACAGCTCCCCCGGCGGCGGCCTCCACCGTGAAGGTCTGCCCCGGTTCGAACATCACGGGATCGCCGGCTTGTGCCGCCGTTTCGGTCATCGTCATCGAACCGTCGAAAACAGGGATTTCGCCCGAACCGCCGAATACCGCATCGCCCGTATTCAGGTCCAGCACGGCCGTGGTTTTGGCCCCGGTGACCTTCAGCGAGGTGAGCGCATCGCCGGCCGGAAAATCCCGGTCCCTTTTCACGAAGAACCAGACTTGCTTGCATTTGTGGGTAAAGGTGAAGGCGGGCTGCGGCTGGGCTCCGGCAGAGGCTTTGCCCAAACCGGTCACCTCTTTGGCCCACATGATGTCCTGCTGTCCGTCGATGGTCCACGTAACGGTCGGGGCGGCGCTTGCCGTTCCTGCCGCATAGCCGCCGGCGCTGACCGGACTGTAAGCGTAGAAATAGAGTTTCTCCGCACCGGGCGGGTAATATCGGGGAGCCGAGAAGCTCAGGACACCCGCGTTATCGGACCTGACCGCCGCGTTGTCGAAGTAAGCGCCGCTGTAATCCGTGGTCGGGGCCGCAGCGCCCTTGTATGCGGTTACGGCGAACAGGTCTTCCGTACCGTTCGGGAATTTGTCACCCGTGACGGGACCGCTCAGTGCGCGGCTCATGGAAGAGGCGCCGACGCTCAGGATCGCCGTGGGCACGATGGCCGTCCGCGTGCCGTCCGGAGTAGGCCCTTGATCCGGAAGGTCCGGAGACCCGTCCTTACAGCACGAGGCCAGCAAAGCCATAATAAGGATGAAAGGTGTGATTTTCGTTTTCATCTTGTCGTAATTTTCATAAACCGTGTCACAGAATATCGACATCCGTATCACCGCCATCGGTCCACGGGGTAATGCTTGGCGTGTCCAGCAGAATACCGTCGCTGCCGCCCACGGTAAAACGGTAATGGTATTTATACCCGGCCACCCATCCTGCCGCGAGCGATGCCGCGGAGAGCGGAACCTGCACCACATAGAGGTTCTCCGCCGCGGTTTGGTACCGGTAGCCGATTTCGAGCACGAAATCCTCCGTGACGGGCTGAGGCATCATAAGCAGCATATCGTCCGAAGTCACGAAATCGTACGACTGGCCTGTAGCCAGAGCAACGGACCCCGAACCTTGCAGGGACACCGGCACGGCATAGGGGTTCGTCTCAGTCGTAACATCGGAGGAAGGGGTCCACGTGCCGGCCGCACCCGAACCGGCCCCCGACCAACTGCCCTTGCGGCTCATGCCGTAAATTTTCAGGCTTTCGATCACGACGCGCTCGGAGGCGTCCAGAGCCGCATCCGCCGTTCCCGTTATCGCAATGCCGCAGAGCAGGTGGCGGAATGCGAGGTTCACCGTACGGACCTCGGCGCCGTTCACCGCAGGCCATTTGGCACCGGGGACGCAGACATGGGGCTCGGTCGAGGCCGCCAGCAGGTCGATGCCCTGCGTCAGGTCGAACTCGGAAATCTCAAGGTGCATCGCATCGCCCTTGTCGAGATCCCGCACCTCGACAGCGACGGGCGCTCCGTCGATCTCGGCTGGGAAGAAAGCCCGGAAATTATGGGTGAAGCCCGGTCTCCAATATTGTACCCCCTCGTAGCTCCACCCGTTATCGGCGGTGTGATAGGTAACCGGCATTCGGTCGAAGAGCGTAACGTATTTCGTCTTGTCGCCCGAAGTCGGGTACATGGCGCACCACACGGCGAAAGCCGCGCCGTCCTGCTGCAAGGATTCCTTGTCGTAAAGCGTGGCGCGCGAACTTATCTCCGTCGTTCCGAAGCGCATGGCGGCCGCATCAGTCGTCGGCCCCGAAAGAGCGTTGTTCGCCGCCGGGTCTTCCGAGCAGGCAGAGGGCAGAAGAATGGCCACCGCTGCGACTGCGGCAAGGAGATTGTCGAATGAAAATCTTCTCATAACTCGAATCTTGGTTTCGTTTGAATCGGCTTTGCGGAACGCACTCCGTTCCGTCTTCAGCGATCGGGAGGGGACAGAAGATGCTTCCTGCGTCCTCCCCGCACACACCCGCACATTACGCCTCTCAATGCACGTGGTGTTTCTGCGGTCCAACCCCACCCGATCCATTTGTTCGGCCGCATGCAGCCGAACGGTTCGCTACATTTCGATATCCTCCGCAGCGTCTATCCAATCGTTTACGGTAACCGTAAACTTGATGGCTCCTCCGAAAATATCCTCGCCCGGATTGTCCGGATCGGTAGGATCGGTGGGTTCGGGTTTTTCAGGATCGACCTTACCGGCGCCGTTGGTGAAATCGAGCGTATAAATGTATTTCTTGCCGGCATCCCACTTCGTACCGATAGCGACAGCTACCCAGTCGTATTCGCCGACGGAAGCCGCCGGAAAGACGCGGGCGCCGTCCTTGGTCGTAATCTGTACTTTCACAGCGAGGTATGCACCATTAAGTGTGTTGGTTTTATCCTCATAACTCCATGCGGTCAATTGCTGCGGCAGAAGCATAGCATTGTTGCCATCCGTAGCCATGATCGAAACGGCCGTGGCTCCCAAAGTCTTTTCCTGCCCCGTATAGGTTACTTCGTAGTTTGCCTTGTTTTCTTCACCTGCCAGCTTCCATATGCCGGTTTCGAAATCTATCGAGGCTTTTGAAATAGGCTTTCCGATGCGCACACCCTGCACCTTGAACACATATCCCTCGTTGGCATTCTTGGCTTTGAGCTCGATCTGGGCGAGTTGGTGTGCGAAAGTCAGCGCTACGCCGCTCGATTCATTGCTCTTGCTGCCGGTGGCAGTGGCGGTGATAAAATCTTTCTGGTCGGCAATAGCTGCTGCGGGTGCGAAATCGACGAGCGTCTTGCTGTCTTTGCTAAGCGTCAAAGTGCCGCCCAGCTCATCTTTCGACGGCGAGTAAGCGACGAACGAGAGTTCACTGCCGTCGCTGGGCCAGTAATAGGACGGCGTCGAGGTAAAAAAGGAGCCGTCTTTGGTGAACTCCGCATCGGAGAAATAGTTAGCGCCGTTCTTGTCAAACGCCGTAACAAAGAATTTAGCAATGTTGGCCGTCGTCGTTGCCGTAGCACGGGTCTGCATGGCAGCACGGAAATCGATCGCATTGCCGTTGTTCGTGCTCACCGGTTCGTCCTTCGAGCACGATGCCAGAGCAAGAGCGGCTCCGGCAATCAAAAACATGGATTTTTTCATGATGTTAAAAATTAAAAAAAGGTTATGTTGATTTTTGCTTCCGCCAAGCGGGAAGGATTTTTACATCTCTATATCGACATTTACCGATTGCCAATCGTCGACATCGGGCTGGAAGCCGCCGCCGTTGACGATAGGTTTGGGCAGCGGAAGTCCGTCCAGAACGATATGTACGTCGCGCCGATCCGGCGCGGAGTGAATCTGATCCGTCACGTCGTAGGTGTAATACCATTTGCTCTCGTCGGACAGCACCGCGTAGACGGTCAGCGTGTGGGTCTTCCGCGCCGAGGGGCATCCGAAAGCGAACAGCTCGCCCGTAACGGTGCTCTTGTCGGCCGATACGGCCGCATCGAAAGGGATTGTTGCGCCCGTCTTGCAGGTCGCGTCGCAGCCCACGCCCGGATACAGGCTCTCGGCCATGCTCGACAGCGAACCGCTGATGCCCGACACGTATTTCAGGTTCGCGGCGTTGCGAATCTCGACCGTATAGCGACAGATCGACATCTCCGGACTGAGCGTCACGGTCGGTGTCCCGGCCGTCGGTTTCAACTCGACGCTCTCCGCGTAATCGCTCCAAAGCATGTCGGGAGGCAAAATCACCCGTTCACTCTCCGTACCGTCGACACGGGGCACGCCGTCGGAGAGCACGCCTAAAACGGAGAGCCCCGACAGCAGATCGGCGGTGCGCGTGGTCACCTCGAAGGTTTCCCGACACTCCGCATTGCGATAGGTGACGTTTTCCGTGTCGCTGTTCAGGCACAGGGCTTCGTAACTCCCGACCGGAACGCGGATCGTACCGCCCCGGCAGTCGGTGAACTCATAGCGCAGAGCCTCGCCGCCGGCCGGGAACAGGTAGAGCGACATGGATTCGGGAGAGGCGTCCGGAGCGTTGCACCAGTCGAAGACCACCTCCACATCGACCGCATCCGAGTGGTCGTAGCACAGTTCCTTATGTTCGCAGGATGTCGCGGCGGCCAGAACAGCGGCGGCTGCCGCATGGAATATCTTTTTCATCGTTTACCTCCTTTCCGGTTGAAGTTGCCGCTGCCGATCAGCCATACGAGCGAGACCTCGGCTTTCGTGGGTCCGAACCAATGCCGATGCTTCGTCGCCTGCCATACGTAGTGGTTGTCGACGGGCTTATACTCCCAATACTCGCCGCCCAGATAGCCGACGCCGATACCGAAGTCGAGGTTCAGACGACGGCCGATCGGCAGCGCATAGCCGTATTCGAGTCCCACGCCCCAACTCATCTTGTCCCAGAGCGTGCCGCCCGGCTTGCCGCCCAGACAGCCTTTGCCACCCCGCTCGAAGTCGTAGGTCAGCATTTGGCCGTAAAGGCCGATATGGTGTCCCGTAAGCGGCTTTTCCGCGGCGCGGCGGCCGAAGTATCTGCGTACGTCGAGCTCGCCGCCGTAGATGCGCCAATAGTTATGACGCCGGTCATTCTTCCACCATGCATACATCCAGCTGCCGCCGAGCGACCACCCGCGGCCCACGTAGAATTCCGCACCGATGTTGGGCACCAGCGCCGCGTCGTAAAGCAGATTGGTTTTCAAAGACATGTAGAAGGGTTTGCCCTCCGGAACCACAGGCTGTGCGGCGATCTCCGCGGCAGGTTCCGGAGCGGGGGTCTGCCCGACGACGGGGTCAGGGGTCTGGACGGATTCGCAACCCGGCTCCTCTGCAAGCGCCGATTCCGGCTGCGGTTCCAACGCTGGTTCTGGCTGCGGTTCCAACGCTGGTTCTGGCTCCGGTTGCGGGAGAATGCGCCGCTCGATTTCGCAGCTCAGGTGCATACCGCCGCTCCACAACTGCGGGAAGAAGTGTTCAGCCATGTACCACCACGCACGGCCCCCGCGCAGCAGCCCCAACTGGCGTTTGCGACCGTCAACGACCCTGCCGTCTCGGATAATCCATTCGGGCGTATTGTACAGAATGTTCAGCACCTCGTCGCGGTAAGGCATCTCCGAGGTTTCGACCAAGGCCGTCAGTCCGGCCCAGTCGATGCCCTCGGCATGCGCGTCGAAAGAGACTCCCGGAAATGAAAAACGCTCTTCGAACCATGCGATGATGTTCTTCGCACGATTCTCCGACAGACGCTCGTTCGAGCGGGAGGTACCGTCCGGAGAAGCCGTGCCGGTGACACGGATGCTTTTCACACGGACCAGCGTGTCCCGCTGCAAAGATTCGACATGCGCGGCAAAAGCAGCCAAGCGCACCCCGTTGTCCCGATAGGAAGGCTCCAGAAGCGAATACCCCTGCCGGAAATAAACCTTAACGCCGAGGGTATCGGTATGCGGAGACTCCTGAGCCCGAAGAGCCCCGAAGAACAACACCGATATTAAAAACAAGACAGTCTTTTTCATCTGCATCAACTTATTTAACATATGTCGTGTCAATACACTATCATTCGGAAACTTATGACGGTATTGCCGTTATGCGACCTCCGATTTTTCCGCAATGCTCTATTCGCAATAGAGCATCGGCTGTATTTTCAGAAGGGAATGCAGTGATTTACAAACAGATGAATAGCATACGATGTTTCAGAGTATGTCGCAATGCATTTTATATCGGATTTGAAACGGTATCAACCTTATTCAGATATCATTAAGATGCAGTATTCTGAAACATTGCCGGAACAAAAGCCATAAAAAGCGTCATTTATGGATAATAAATTGTTGCGTCACGATTTATTGCATAGTAACGAAAACCTTGTCACCCCGCGTTGCTGCGAAGACGCGGGGGCAGGATTTGTCGGCAGGAGTCTCAAAAACAGTCGCCCGGTGATATTCTCGCAGAACGAGGATTTCGACATCGCGCACCATTCTATCATACAATACTTTAAGCACATAATCTCCCCGCCGCCCGGAGGGGGGGGGATTTTCGTGACTCCGCCGGTTTCGCAGCGCTGCGTATCGACATGAGTTGCGTCCTTTCGCATAAAAGGAAACGACGGAAGCGGTTGCTGAAACAAATCGGCAGGAACATTGCCGGCAGCCTCCCGATTTCGGCGGAAACCTATGCAAACATAAGTATCGGTACGGCAGTATCCCCCTGTGCAACCGTCAGCCGGAAAACAGATCCCGGCCCCGTTCGGACGACAGCGCAAAAGGATTCGCCGCTCGCCGAAAACATGTGCAAGTTATTGCGGATGTGCCGGATATAACAAAAAAAGCGGCTGTTTCCTTTCGGAAACATACCGCTCGACACACAGCCGGAGAATCACGGCGAAAGGCCGGTTTTCTCTACCTGTTTTATTGATTGAAATGACTTGGGATGAAACAGAGTATCACAAGGCTATGTAATGCTCTATTGCGAATAGGGAATCGTACGGCAAAGATAGGAATTGGGAAATTATTTTGCAAATTTTCCTCCCTGAAAATGGGCTTCGCCGCAGGTCCGGGACCTACAGCGAAGAGACCGTTTTGTTGACCTGATCGACGACCCGGCGGTCAAACTCTTTCAGATAGATTTGCGTCGTCTTTTCCGACGTGTGCCCCAGTCCCTCACTGATGACCGAAATCGCGGCGCCGGTCTCCTTGGCCAGCGTCGCCCAGCTGTGACGGGCTACATACGCCGTCAGGACGGTGTCGAGACCGCACAACTCCCCGACCCGTTTCAGATTGCGGTTCTCCCGCTCAAGGGCTACACGATAAAGCCGGTACTGCGTCTGTTTGTCCTTCGCATCTTTCAGAACCGGAAAGACCCACTCGGATTCATTGCCATATTTCTCCATCAGACCGGCCAGCTGGGGCGTCACCTCCACATGCAGCCATTGGTTGGTCTTGTGACGGCGATAGCTGATAACGCCCCCGTTGACTGCGCTTTTCTTCAGAAAAACAATGTCGACGAACGGCATGCCCCGGCTGAAGAAACTGAACATGAACAGATCGCGGGCCATATCCAGATGGGGATAGTCCGAAAGGTCTACGTCGGCGATACGGCGCATGGCCTCACGCCCCAAGGCCCGTTTGACGGTATGCTGCGGCTTGGAATGCAGAAAGCGAAACGGATGGTTTGCGGACATCGGGTAGCCGTCGAGCACGGCTTGGTTATAGACCGAGCGCAGATTGCGCATATAATAACAGACGGTATTATAGCACACGCCCCGGCGCAGCAGCCACTCCTCGTAATCACGGATGAAAGCGCCGTTCACATCCGAAAGGCCCACTATTCTCAGGCCGATGAACGACGAGACGGACGACCGTGTGTTGCGCAAGGCCGCGACCGAGCCGAATCGGGACAGACGCTCCCGGTAGGCGATCTGCAGGTCCATATAATGCAGCAGGCTCAGACTGTCGTGCTCGACCTTGTAGCGGAAAACCACATCCGCAACGCTGTAAGTCTCGCGGCGCTGCTCCAAGGTCTCGATATGCCGGCCGATACTTTTCCACTGCTGTCTGATTTCGCGGTTCATGCGCCGCACGTCACGCTCCTGCCGTCGTTCCTCGGACACGAAACGCACCTTGCCGTGCTGTTCGTCGAACTCATCCTCATAAAGCTTGAACGGGCTGTAAATAAGTTTTTTCTGCCTTCGGTGGATCAGCTGAAACACCAGCGGATAGGTTCCGTCGCATCGCACACGATCTTTGTTCAGTTTCAATTTTACGCTTGTCATATACTCCATTCTTTTTTCAATACGGCCGCAAAAATACCGTAAATGAGGATTCGGCCGCCCGGACAGCGGACAAATCGCGGCAACGACATGCCATTAGTATTCAATAAATTATACAAACACCAAGCCGAAGACGAACAGCGAGCAATCACTCAGGCCGGATATTCGGAATCGGACACCTCTCCGCAGCCATGTCAATCCAGACTCCGGGATATAAACACCTCCGCTTATTCGAAAACATGAAAAGACATGGAGGACACACGGTTAACAACGTGCATCCTCCATGCAAAAAACAGTATTCCATCATAGCCGACGCTTCCGCCGCCGTCGCTGGATTCTTTGCTGTTCCTCGAAAGCCCGCGCATCGGCCAAGTCCAACAGCGTGTCGACAACTCCTGAGATAGGATTTGCCGTGCGGCTTCGTTGTTCGTGTTTCTGTTCCGCGTGCTGTTCTGCGGTATGCAGTGTTTCTTTTCGGGAGGTCGGGAACAGCTCGTTGAAAACACGGGCCGAGAATTCTTTGCCCAGCACCGACCCGTTGGCGACAATGCCATTGGTGTGGTCGATAAACGTTACGCCGTAGATTCTCCCTGCGGGATTGATCCGGAAAACAGTGTCGACACCGTCCGCCTTGAGCAGTTGCCGGAACTCATCCCGTGTATTGTGTGGGCTCATGGCGTCTTTGACCGTATGACGCAAATGGTCGAGCGCTCCCGGTGCTTTCAGTTTTTCATTTGATTTTGCATAATATGTTTGCAGGGCTTTATAACCTACGTCTTTCCCTATTTTACTCGACTTGAAGGGTGTGCCTGTTCCATAACCGTCGTCGGTCAAGGCACCGTAGACAATACCCGCGTAATTTCTGCCTTCGATCGTTCCCGTACGTTCCTCGACCGAGACGTTGAATAGTTCCAGCAACGTGCGGAACTCCCCGTAGGACGAGCAGTTGTAATTGCGCAGGCACGACCGGACGACGGACGAGATCTGTTGTTTGACGTTTCCCGTCCTATAGTTTACTCTCCGAAGATCGGGGGTGTCCCTCTGTTCCTGACCTTTGACCGCCGGATGGAGGTTGTACTTATGTTCTAAATCGCGGGTAATTTCCGCAGAACGACGGGCTTCGAAAACGTGCGGCAGTTTACGGCCTTTCTCATCGACGCGCAACGATACGATGTGAAGATGCTGCCGGTCAATGTCCTTATGCTTGAAGACGATATAAGGCTGGTTGCCGTAACCCATACGTTCCATGTATTCCTGCGCGATGTCCCGGAGCTGATCGTCGGTCAGTCTATCTTCCGGCGAGGGATTCAGCGAGGCGTGGAAGACCGTATTGGTCGTCCGGCGGTTGGCTTCGAGGTACGGGCGGAAACTCTCCATGCAGGCGTCGACATCCATTCGCCCGTGTTTGTCGAACGGTTCCAACATCCTCTGCCAGAAGAGCACCTCGGCTTCATCCTTATCCACTTTTTCCTTGTTATAGCGCAAGGCTCCGCCGGGCGAGGAGCCCGACCTTATATTCGCAACCATTCCTTAGCTTGTTTGGCAAAGCTCAGAATCTCGATACTCAGGGCTTTCATTTCCCTCGTGCGCTGTTCCAATGCGGCGATCTGATGCGGGATTGCAATGTTGGAGAAGTGCGCATTGACAGCCTTTACAATCTGATTATAGTTGTTGGCGAGTTTCTGAGACTGGAAATAAAAATCGTTCAGACGGGCGACGAACTGCGTCTTCGACGGATCGCGTTTGATGATTATGAATTCCTCACTGAAGAGTCGTTTGACGATAAAACGGCTCCGGTTATGCTCCGATCCGGCTTTGCAGAGCAGCTCGTTGAAGCGGATGTTTTGCTCCTCGTTAAGTCGAAACGAGTATTTATAACTCAGCGTTCGGGGCTTCCTGTCGGTCTTGTCAGTCAGTTTTCGGTTAGTATCCATATATAGCTTAAAAAAGGGGCGCGACTTGGGAGCGGCCCCAGCCTCGCAGAGCGAGGACCTTTGTCGGACAAAACACAGTTTGTCGGACAAAGGTACACCTCGCTCCCATCTGGCGATGGGAAAAATACGCGCCGGAGAATTGCTGCCGAAAGTTTCGGAAGCCCTCCTTGACGAGTCCTGAGGCCGGGTCGGTTCTCGATGCAATATTACAACCGTCTGGAGATGAAAAAAAGCCCGCCGAACGGACTGGGGCGGACCAGAGCGGACATTGGAAGCGAGGCATTTCAGTTGATTGTATCTTGCATCATGAAAGGCAGGTTTTCTTATTCCGTTCATTATTCCGATACAAACCGCATGAAACGGAAAACGGTATTTTGAATGGTTTAAAACATAAAACCAAACATACACGCTTTACGACAGTATAGCTGACAATCAATCTCAAAAACGTTGCACCATGGATTCATTGAAAGAAACAGACAAACCCGCACCCAATCCTTCGAAGCATCTCCGTATCGAAGTCGATGAGGAGCTGATGCGACAGATGATCGCCGGACAAGCCCCTTTGGATTCGAAAGTCGTCCGCAGGATTCCCGAACCGAAAGAAGGCGCAGAAGAAACGATTCAGGAGCCTGTGCCAAAATCCGAGATCGACGAATCGTTTCCGTCGGTCGTCCCTACCGCTGTGGCTGCAGGGAAAGATGCATCCGGGTTTCGTCGTAAAAAGCTCACGCTACCGGATTTTGAACGCACGTTCTTCGCACCAGCGGATTGCCGTAACCGCTCGGCGATCTACGTCAGCGCCCCAACCAAGGGCAAAGTGTCGGCAATCCTCCACCTGCTGGGAGACGACTCGACTAGGCTTACGGCGCTGGTCGACAATATGCTACGCTTTGTCATGAGCATTTACAGCGACGAACTGAATTATCTCCACGAGAAGAAGAATAGCAGAAGACCGTTTTGAAAAAGCGGAGGTATTTCGACGGCAGATAGCAGGACGGGAGGGGGCCGTCGAACGGACAGACCGATTGCGGCTGAACATCAGACCCGGATCGTCAGGAGCTACAGAATGTCGCCTTTTCCGACGGTAGCGACCAGCAAAACGCCGGGGATGGAAATATGCAAGGCTCGCCCAGGCGATTCGCATGGCCTTGCGGATTTTCATCTCCGGCATTTAATTCCCTGCCGGCGGAAAGAGATGACGATATTCCGGGATCGAGGGGAGCGTAACTCAAACTGAATCCTATTCTCCCATTTACACAAAATTATGGACACTGCCTATTACTATATCTTGCAAAATCATTATACGACTGACTCTTCCAACTTACCCATAGCTATCTCATTCAATTATTTTCGTTCCACTTCTTACACTGCTCCATAATCGTATTCAAAGCATCTTCCTGCCCAGCAGGCGGATAATTATACTTTTTCAACAATCGTTTGACAATACGCCGCATTCCGGCACGAGCACTCTCCTTCATATTCCAGTCAATCGTCTTGTTTCGCCGAAGCGCATCTGTCAACTCTCGCGTAATAGCGACCAACTGATCGTTGGAATAGAAATCTTTTACAGCCTCAGGCTTGGTCAACGCATCATAAAAGGCAAGTTCTTCGCTGTTCAGATTAAGCGACTTGCCGGCCTTTTCGCCGTGAACGATCTCACGGGCTATTTTCAGCAGTTCTTCGATAACCTCTTCGTTCGTCAGCATCCCTTTCAAATAGCGGCTCATGGCATCGGACAGAATTTCCGAAAACTTCTCGGCTCGTACCGTATTCGTTCGCTGATATAGTTGTACCTGCTCTGCAATCAACCTACGCAATAATTCTACGGCGAAGTTCCGTTCCTTCATCCGGGCAACCTCTTCCAGGAATTTCGAATCGAACAAAGAGAACTCCTCCTTGATATCGGAGAAAAGATTAATTACCCCTTCGCTCTTGATACTCTGCTTGAGCAATTCATTAATACGCCCGTTGATCTCACGGAACGAAATCTTGCCCTTGGCTTCCACGCGCGTCAGTAATGTGCGAACCGCCTCAAAATAGGCAGCTTCGATACGTTGCTCATAATTCAGTAAACTCTGACAAAGCGACAATGCCTGCCGCAGCAGCAGCGCCTCTTTGATATAGAGTTTTTTCGTTTCCATCCGCTCGGGGGACTGCATGAAATCGACACCTCCGCTGATGGCTTTCGCCCGCTCCAAATCAGACTTACCGAAGAAAGCACCATAATCGAATCCATACATCAGATCACGGCAAACGTCCAGTTTCTTCTGAAACTCCGGATAGGCGGTTTTAGCCACATCCGTATCACCATAATTTTTGCGGTCACGGTATGTATAATCGTTCATCGCCGTCTTCAACGCCGAAGCGATACCCACATAATCCACAACCAAACCACCTTGTTTATCCCCGAACACACGATTCACACGAGCAATAGCCTGCATTAGATTGTGTCCGGACATCGGTTTATAGACATACATCGTCGAAAGCGAAGGTACGTCGAAACCCGTAAGCCACATATCAACTACGATGACGATTTTCAACGAGCTGTCGTTGTCTTTGAACCGCTTCTCCAACTCTTTCTTGTGGGAATCATTTCCAATAATCGCCCGCCAGTCTTCCGGATCTTTATTACCGGAAGTCATCACAACAGCCAGCTTGTCACTCCACACCGGGCGCATTTCGAGAATCCGACGGTAAATCTTGATCGCTATCGGCCGCGAATAGGCTACTATCATCGCCTTACCCGTCTGCTCGTATTGCCGGAATTCCTCATAGTGTTTTACGATGTCCTCGCACAATGATGCCACCGTCGCGTCAGCTCCAAGGATCGAGTCGAGCCGCCCCAATTCACGCTTACTTTTCTCAATGACATACTCTTCCGCCTCCTCAGCCATCGCATCATACTCCGCATCAATACGCCGCAAGGACTGCTCGTCGAGTTTCAGATTGATTACACGGCTCTCGTAAAATACCGGCCGTGTCGCACCGTCCTCCACCGACTGCGTCATATCGTACACGTCGATGTAATCTCCAAACACTTCGCGTGTCGACCGATCTTTTTGCGAAATAGGCGTTCCGGTAAACCCGATATAGGTAGCATTCGGCAACGCATTACGCACCAGACGCGCCGCGCCGATTACAACTTTGGCTTGCGTTACCCCGTCAGCATCCGTAACCATTCTGACCCTCTCCTCCAATCCGTATTGACTGCGATGCGCCTCGTCGGCCATAACAACTATATTTCGTCGCGTCGAAAGAGGTTCTTCGCTCTCTTCGAATTTCTGCATCGTCGAGAAAAAGATACCGTTCGCTTCGCGTCCCGCCAATAATTCCCGAAGATGAGCCCGACTTTCGGCCTGCACGGGTGTCTGACGCAAAAAATCCCTGCAACAAGCGAACTGCCGGTACAACTGACCGTCCAAATCGTTACGGTCTGTCAGCACGACGATAGTCGGCGACGACATCGCCTGCTGCAACTGCTTGGCGAAAAAGACCATCGACAATGACTTTCCGCTGCCCTGCGTATGCCAAAACACGCCACCCCGACCATCTGTCTCAGCTGCTTTAACCGTCGAAAGCACAGCCTTGTGTACAGCATAAAACTGATGATAGGCACTTAATATCTTAATATCCTGTTTACCGTCTTTCGAATAACAAACAAAATTCCGCAACAATTCAACAAACCGCGTTTTTTCGAACATTCCCGAGAAAAGCACATCGAAATTCGCGCTATGGGTATCTTCATAACTCCCATCTACCGTTTTCCACTGCATAAAACGGTCTTCACCCGCTGTGATCGTCCCCGCCTTAGTCATCGCCTGATCGCTCATCACACAAAAAGCGTTATAGATAAAGAGTGACGGAATCTCCTGCATATAGTTACGCAATTGTGCATAAGCTTCCGACACGTCTGTATTCTCACGCGAGGGCGATTTGAGCTCGACCACCACCAACGGCAATCCATTGACAAATACGATCATATCCGCACGCCTTACCGAGTGCCCATCGACCGTCCATTGATTAGCGATCGTAAACCGATTATGTAACGGTGAATCGTAATCGACAAGCCGGACATTTGCGGAACATTGCTCGCGGCCATCGAAATAATTGACAGCTACGCCATTTTGCAAGTAATCCGTGAACAATTCATTCTTCTGTACCAACGTTCCGCCCTCATAAGTCCGAATTTTCACCATCGCTTCGGCAATAGCGGCCTGTGGCAGTCCACGATTGATCTGCGGCAACACAGCCTCCAGCACCTCCACGTAAAGCGGTTCTGCATAGTCGCGCATTACATTGGGACCGTACACATAATCATAGCCTAATCGCTCTCGAAACAACTCGAGAATAGCGTTTTCAAAATCATCTTCGGTGAAGTGCATATAATTGTTATTTTTTCACATACAAGTTAACAAGTTGTGATACCATATTACGCGCAGATTGCGTTGCGACATCAGAACTAATAGATTGTAAAGACAGGCTTCGTTTGATTTTACGTCTCAAATCACTAATGGTCGCTTCCTTATTGGCCCAATCTATATATTCGGTTTGCCGTGTAATAATTCGAAGAACATTCTGTTTTATAGCATCATCTGAAATATATTGTGATATGATATCATAAATAGCCTTATCAACTAACTCTTCTCTCACTACGGATTCAGCTATCTCAACACTTTCCTTAGATTCTTCAGCTTTTATTGCATCAAAATCTATCTTTTCAAAAGATGAAGCGCTTCTGACATTAGATTTACACATACTATATTTGATATATGCCATCTGATGCTCCAACTCCGGAAATAAAGCCCCTTGGTTTATATTGTAGAAATTCAATTCTTCTAAAAAGCTTTCCTTGCTTCCGGCCGGTATGATTATCCTTTCGCTCGCAAACTGGCTATTTAAAGAACAACTGCTCTTCTCGATCCGACTGGCGCCGTAATCAGATTTATTGAGTTGAATATTAATGCTACCAGAAAGCAAAAAAGCTCCGCTCTGCCGAATCAAACGTTCATTGTTGAATGTCGATATAACAAAGTAAGCATTTTGCATCACCTTTGCCAGTTCCTCAAAATCCTCGGCTTGTTTTATTTGATTGCGTAGTCCTAATTTCTCGGCCAGTTGATGCAATACAATATCTCCGTTGAAATCCATTTCCGCGATTCTGGCCAACAGATCAATATCATCTGAATTATGCTTATGTCCATAAGCCCGCCTATAATAAACAGCTCCATCGACATCATATTCATTATCAAATGGATGATCGGAATCGACATCAATAGTATCAGATTCTTTATAATTCTTGTCGTAGTTTTCTTTATCTTCACATTTTGCACACGCAAAATACAACGCGACTAAAGGGTTTAGCGTTACATCCAACATTCTGGTTGGCAGTCCATAATGTTGCAATTTTGTCAGTCGTTCAAATGCGCTTCGACCGCCAAATTCAAAAGGAGCACGAGCACAAGCCTCGGATATAATATCGGATTCAATCGTCAGATTATTCTCTCTAAATAAACATGGGCGCACATCCCAATTTTTATTGGATTGGCCCCTGAAAAAGAATCGCTCATTGCTACCTTCATTGGCAGCTTGCAACTGAGAAATATATGCAACATATTCCGACAATGTATTGACGATTACATTGCCATTTGAATCAATATTAAAATCTAATTCCATTAGAAATCCCAGTTTAATACAAATATAGCAAAAATAGAAATTACAATAGTAACTTTGATAAATGATAATTTAGCAAGCTAATCGAAGGAAACCTCCTCGACGGAGAGCTCGCCGGACATGAGTTTGGGTAGAAGGGTGTCGCGGAGAGCGGATAGACGAAGTGTTTCTTGATTACTCAATGCTATTTTATCAAACAAATATTGCCCTATTTTACTAAATTCAAGTAAGACATTGGCCGGAGGTAGGATTATGCTTATTTCTCTTGTTTCCACAGGACTTAAATTTAATTGGGCCGTTCCTCGTGCTATTTGTAGCAAATGATTTTTGAATGTATCCTGTCTAAATAATATATAAACAAATAGCAAATCTTGCTTATCTCTTCGAGGTTGCAACTTTGCAACTCGCTGATTAAGCAATAAATTAGGTCTATCTACTATGCACACTCTTCCGACATTTCCTGTTAGAGATAATAAAATATCTCCTATTTCCAGATTACAGTACGCAGGCATCTTTAATGGTACCTTTGATATATAAGATGCTCCACTAATATCAAGATAGCCATCTTGTACTCCTTTAATTGTAATCAATCGATATGGACCACTCTGAACAAAGGTTTCCGACTTAAAGGCAAAACCTGATAGAATTTGTACGACATCATTTACCTTTCCGATACTCCATCCTTCTGGAATTGGTCCTAACTTCGAATCAACGAATTTTCCGCCTTTGAATGGTTCAAAATCCACAAACCACGACTTAAACAGCGCTTTGGCCTGCTCCTCTAAATTATCATTTATCGGTTATCTTTGTGTGTATTTCAATGGACTGCGTAACTTTATCAATTTCAATAATACAAACGCAGCCATGAAAGAAAAACTAATTGACGAAATTAAAACCGCGATGCGTACCGTCATTACGACAGATCAAATGAGTATCTTATGTAACGTGCTGAATCGCACATTGCAAAATATTGTCATCTCAGAAAAGCTTCCGGATAGCGAAGCGCGAATCAAGGCTAATTCTCAACTGCAAACGCTATTTATATCAGCCAAGCGAGTCGAGGGATGCTCCGAGAAAACACTAAAATATTATGCTTCGACTATTGAATATATGTTACGGCAGATCGACAAGAATATCGTCGATATAACAACGACCGATCTACGATGTTATCTTGCATCATACCAATCGAATAACCAATCGTCAAAAGTTACCATAGACAATATCCGCAGAATTTTCTCAAGCTTTTTCGCATGGCTCGAAGACGAAGATTATATTCTTAAAAGCCCGGTGAGACGCATCCATAAAGTTAAAACCGGCTCCTTAATTAAAGAGGTGCTATCCGATGAAAATCTCGAAATTTTGCGTGACAACTGCACCCATATACGAGATCTGGCAATCGTAGATATGCTATCGTCTACCGGCATCCGCGTCGGCGAACTGGTAAAAATTAATCGAGAAGATATAGACTTTCACGAACGCGAATGCGTCGTTTTCGGCAAAGGCAACAAAGAACGAGAAGTCTATTTCAACGCCCGCACAAAAATTCATCTGAAACAATACCTCGAAAGCCGGACAGATGACAATCCGGCACTCTTCGTATCCATCGCCAAGCCACATAATCGACTTAAAATTAGCGGAGTGGAGTTGCGCCTCCGCCAACTCGATCGCAAAGTTTCGATTCACAAAGTTCATCCGCATAAATTCCGCCGGACACTTGCCACAATGGCCATCGACAAAGGAATGCCGATCGAACAGGTGCAGAAGCTATTGGGACACGTCAAGATCGACACCACAATGCACTATGCAATGGTTAATCAAAGCAATGTCAAAATCTCACATCGGAAATATATAAATTAGATATGAACGAGTGGAAAATATATAAACTTTCAGAAATTGGGACAATTATAGGTGGAGCAACTCCATCAACCTCAAATCCCCATTATTATGGTGGACAAATTCCATGGATAACCCCTAAAGATTTATCTACTCTCAACGGTAGATTTATTGAAAAAGGAGAGCGAAATATCACTGAAAAGGGACTGAGTAGCTGTTCTGCGCAATTACTCCCACAAGGTTCTATTCTTTTCACCTCTCGTGCACCGATTGGATATGTTGCAATAGCCAAGAATCCTATTACAACGAACCAAGGATTTAAAAGCATAGTCCCCAACGAAAAAGTTAACAATATATTTTTGTATTATCTGATGGTATACAACAAGAGTAATATTGAAGCAATGGGCAGTGGGACAACTTTTAAGGAAGTATCCGGTTCTACAATGAAAAAAGTTGAGATTAGAATACCTAATATTGATGTGCAAAAAAGAATAGCCTCTATCCTTGCATCATTAGATGATAAAATAGAACTCAATCGACGCATAAATGATAATTTAGCAAGCTAATCGAAGGAAACCTCCTCGACGGAGAGCTCGCCGGACATGAGTTTGGGTAGAAGGGTGTCGCGGAGAGATGACAATATCATATTTTGCTTATTATTTTTATTGATTTGTCGGAATAAAGAGTCACACATCTGCTCAAAGTCTTGCAAAATAATATGATTTGGCAAAGATATTTTTATCCCTTTCATATCTGATTGTCGAATTAGTGGTTGCGTGCTTCCAACATTATATGAATATAAATTCATATTCTTTAGGGCAAAATAAATAAAATTATACCCGATTCTCGGTTTAATGACTAACGTATTATCCGACATCCACACTTTTTCGTCTTCAACTCTGCATATTTTACCTAATGTTCCAACCCGACCTGTGTATATAAAGCGCCCGTCAAATAAAAAATCATTAGTACGTCCAATTTCGCCATTCGCTCCCAAAATAGGATATAATCCCTTTCTACCGGGCTTTATGCTTTTACCACTACAAATATCAATGAATTCTCCTAAATTATGTTGAGAGCCAACATAACCACTATTGAGAATCTGGTTATATAGTACTTTGCCCAGCTCCTCTAAATTATCATTTATGCGTCGATTGAGTTCTATTTTATCATCCAATGCTCCTAATATATCAGCTATGCGCTTTTGTTCAGCAAGCGGAGGAAGATTTACTACCAAATTTTCCAACACAGCCAGCTGCACACGTTGACGACCTGAAGAACCGACCATCGACTTAATCGCTATATTCCGGAACCACGGATTCGTGACAAAATAATAGATGTATTTACTATCCGTAACACCTTCAATATTTCGGAAAACAATATATTCGGTCGAACCAAATCCCACCTCGTCCTCATCAAGAATAGAAACATAAGCCGTTTTTCCATTCTCAAGACAAGGAGTAATTCGGGCCATCAACGTATCGCCATTACGGAATTTGTTACCGCCGGTGTACGATACCATTTCAAAACCAGAAATAGCTCTTGTGCGAGGTTGCAATAAATCCATTGGGACCTTTTTTGCAAAAGTCCCCTTAGCCAATCGCTCTGCCGGATTAAATTGGAGTATATTCCCCAACCTATACGTTTTCCATTTCATTTTGATCTTTGTTCTCCTTTGGCATAACCGCTAACATCGATATAGCTAATTCTATTAATCCTTCAAAAGTCATTTTGTCGATAGATTTTTGAATCTCTTTGTCTATTCCTTCCTTTTGTCGTTTTGCAAGCTTTAGATATTCAATAACTTTCTTTTGTGCTTCTTTGTATATTTCTGGATTATTTGCTTTTGCTTCTATGAGGAGCTTTTCTATCTCTTGTGCATTTGCCTTCCGGCATGCATCCTGCAATTTTTCAAATAAATTTTCCATAACAATTTATATTTTAGATTTTCATCGGTTAGACTTAACCGATTGAGGAATAAACTTTTAGCGA
>ENA-ORNQ01000314-ORNQ01000314.1-human-gut-metagenome-genome-assembly--contig:-NODE-314-length-52172-cov-23.710881_pt1 | contig 52172 bp, 54 predicted proteins | sample MGYA00242116_ERZ509024 | MGnify/ENA primary metagenome ERZ509024 (study PRJEB26280, sample SAMEA2338697) | human gut metagenome | biome: human gut; feature: human-associated habitat; material: faeces...
TCTGATTAACTAATTTCTACCGTGCAGGTGTCCAACTTGCACTTGCAATTTGCGAAGTTATTTTTTCAGCCGTCTCGCTTTATTACCTTGCTCTTTTCAAGAGCTTATTATCTCGAACTTCGAGGGATAACCGAAAATACGATAACGAAAAAGACACCAGTAAAAGGGTGCCTTTTTCTTGTCTTTACATAAATAACAAATTTAAAGAGAAAGAAGGGATTAAAAATGATTTACATTGTTTGCTCTTGTGACATCTGGAAGATGCGCAATTCAATGCGCATAATTACAGCAACGACTTCTGTTGCAAAATTAAAACAGCTTATCGCTCAGTTAATTGAGGACGGTACATTTGGTTATGGTGTCGCGCAAAACCCGGATGGTAATGATGCGGCAAGTCGTTTTCGTGAAGATTACAACAACCGCAAGCTTGATGTAGGTGTGCTGAATGATATCTTGATATATGGATATGTCGAAGCTGTTGCCGATGGTGAATTTTAGGATTATGGGAAATGTGTGAAACGCTCGACTGAATTTGGTGCTTTTGCATTTAATAGAAAGGAGGGATTCGTCATGAAAATCGAAAACAAAACCTTAATGGAAACATTGATAGATGCCGGCTATCCACGCGAGGAGATGTACCACCATTACTCAGACTTGTATATTTTTTTTGACGCCAAAAACAGCACGGATTGTCGACAGATGGTACAAGGAGCACGGCCTCAACAGGAGATTATTTGTTAAACCATTCAAAGACCAGATTACGGGCCGGCCAATGTTGGATTGTGCTTTCCAGTACGATGCGTACTGGGATGAGGTTGCAAAAAGAAAGGAGAAAGAAGCGGATGCCATATCAGAGAAAAACTCGTGACGTATGGAAGCTGATGGTAAATTATGGCTATGGACACGGCTGGGAACACGAACTGACAGAGTTCACCAGAGCTGAAGCGCAGCAACGGTTGAAGGAGTATAGAGAAAATTGCCCGCAGTACCCTGCCAGAATTGTTATGGCCAGAGAAAAAATTGAAAAGGATAAAAACTGATATCAGAACAAAAGAAAGGAGAAACCCATGAGTGCAAATGCTTGTTCTCCGAAAAAAAGGAAGGAGTATCAAAATGGGCTATATAAACGAAGATTTATATTCATGTGATAGTTGCGGTTTCGAGGAGGCGTGGGACGCTACTGATGACATACACGGAGATTTGTGGGAATGCGAGGTGTGCGGCTATACATACTGCTCGCTCTGCTTCTTTCGTGAATTAGGCGAGGCCACGTTTTATAAAATGTGTAGGGAAGAGGATTCTGTCCTGTGCCCCGCGTGTTATAAAAAAGAGCATCCTTGCCTGGACGCACAGCGCTCTCCTATCGCGCTGTTATTTAAGAAAAAATACCGCTGTCAAACAAAACAATAGAAAGGGGAAACTCATGAGAACAAAAACAAAAGATTTATACGACCAGTATGACGCAACCGAACTGCAGGAATGGAACCGCAAAGTGTACGGTGACGGGCTTAAAGGGTCCATCGACGACTACCTGACCGTTTATCGTGACTATATGCGCAACGACGGTGACTACACCAAGAGTAAGTCCACAAACCTCTATCGTCTGCACGGCGGAGAATACTGCTGCCTTCTTGAAGTGCTCAACGAACACTTCAAGAACAAGCGGCAGGCACAATATACCGCCCAGGAAGCGGAGGACGTGATAGACTTCAGTGGTTTCTTGCAGCCGGAAGCACACTGTATTCAAGTGGGACGACGGGGCATAACCGGTTGGAAAATGCCCCTTGACAATGTACGGCAGCTACTTACTTCGGCATGGCTCATTGTGGAGACGAGCAATGACGTTGCGGCGTCCAGGGTATAAGAGCGCACCGATGGTGCGCTCTTTTTTGGTGGTAATAAGTTAAGAAAACAGTTGTCTTATGCGACTCGAGTTCTTGTAATACAAAAATGTATGTGCTATCATATATTTGTAAGTGTTTTTGAAAAGCCTAAATCCCAGCAAGAGGGGAGTTATATATCCGTGAAAAAAACAATAAAATCAAAGCGCTACAACACGGCAACCGCTAAAACATTGTACCGCTGGACAAACGGAGCGAACCCGGATGAGCATTCGTATCGTGAAGAGTCTTTGTGCGTAGGAACGCGAAACAAAGTCATTTTTCTTTATACGAGTACGGGAGTAAAAGGACAGTCAGAAGAGCAACGCATTATACCGCTCACAAGAGAATCCGCCATCGAATGGTTACGAATCCATGTTCCCTCTGCGGGTGTTATCCCCAACACGATAGATGAGGTTTTACTTGAATTGGATTCCTTTATATTGTCTATCGATAGCAGGAAAAGAACATTTTCTATCGCACCTGCCGCATGGGAACTGCTTGAAAAAGAGAGCGAGGCGGCGAACTGCTCTATGTCGTCGCTTGTCAATTTCGCCGTACTCAAGACATACGGAAAGGATGAATAGCTCATATGTTGCGAAAAAGCGTTACCACCCACATTATTATTGCACTCCTTCTTCTGGGGCTTGGCGCGACAGCGGTCGGCTGTAGAAAGAAGCCCGCTTCTGATTCCTCGTTAGGCTCTGTAACTCTGTCTACTCCTGCTCCGGCAGCAGAAGTCCTTCAGGATTCTGGAACAGGAGGGTTAGAGTCTCAGCCCGATATGCTGATTCCGGGTGGGGAAGCGGAGCTGCCTTCGACGCCCCTTTCATCCACTAACCCCGAGGAGGTTTCCTCTGTTGCAACGGAGCCGCCGAAAGACGGCAAACCCGAGGGAATCGACGAACGGACCGACAAACTGCACTTCGATATATTCAAGCTGTACGAGAAGGATGGGTACACATACATAAATGTTGGAATCCTCAATGAGTATTACGAGGCTACTGAGGCAATAAATGCTTTCGGGACTTCATACACTAAGTATGTGTTCAAAGTGGGGGAGGGATACAAAGAAAATCTAACCTTTGTGCTGGATAAAAACTGCCGCATGCCGTATTATGACCCCGATACAACCCGGCAGCTTTACAACCAGCCCAATATGACCATGGAAGAACTGATGGGATACATAGACAACACATACCAAAAAGACGGCCGCCCTTATTTCTTCGAGGGGCGCGTTTCCACTGGATATGTTCTGTCGCTCTCATTATGGGAAAGCTATTATGATATGTTGCGGTCTAACTATGCCGCTAATCTGTACGCACAGGATGCACCCACTTTGGTTGGCGACAACGGCTATCTGCAGCCCATACAGTCGGAGCCTCAATCGGAGGGAGGCGCATCTTCGAACGGGGGAGTAACCTCGCTGTACGGGGATTAATGTAACCCCTCTTTTGAAATCAGGCTGCCGCGCTCCCACCGGCTAAGGCCGATTGGATTGCGGCAGCCTGAAGCAGAAAATCGTTATATTCTTGTGGTGTGGGAATGTGGAAAAGCAAAAAACAGACATAAATATCCATGCGCGGCCGGAAGTTATTGCTCTGTCGACAAAAATGTGAGACGAGATTTGTCAAGGGGGCTTTCTACCAAAATTACAAATAATTTAAAAATAGTAATAGCAGGATAGATTTTGGTGTTCCTGCTATTACTATTTTGAGCCCATACTTGAATTGCATGACATTATTACTAAAACAAAAGGACTATGTGAGGTACTGTCAAGAGTTATGCGCAAATTCGTTTGCAGGCTCTCTACATCGTCAACTGATATGAACCATTAAGATTCAAAGCAACTACCGAGCACGGCAAAACGATGTGGGCCGGCACTGGTGCCGGAGCCCGTAGGGCGAAGGCAAAGGGGTCGGCCAACATCGGTGCCCCTCATACCGCCAATGCTTCATGCAGCCTTTGCATGGGGCTTTTCCCGCCCAGCGTCCTCATGGGCTTTCTATTGCTCCATTCGAGATGCTCTCTGAGCTTGTGATTCAACTCATCAACGTCTCCAAACCGCTCCCAATCATAGAAATATCGCTGGTCGTTGCGGTGGCTCCGCTCCACCTTCCCGTTGTGCCACGGCGTTCGCGGCGGAATCAGTCTGTGCTCTATCCCAGCTTCACGTAATGCCGTTTCAAACGGGCACTCCTTTTCTTCACTGATGTACCTATAGGTGAATTCCGTCCCGTTATCCGTTTGAACCGCCTCTATCTTAAACGGGAACGCGGCCTCCAACAGCTTCAAAAACTTGACCGAGTTCTCCGGCGTATGCTCTTCAAACCCATACACGAACCTATACCGGCTGAACTCATCTATCGCCGTCCATTGATACAGCCGCTTACCGTCTTGCTTCACTGCCCCTTTTAAGCAGCTATACGGCACTTCCTTCACATCGATCTGCACCTTTTCTCCCGGCCGTAACAGCTCCGGATACCTCCTGTTATGTTTCCTGGGGGGCTTCGCTTTACTGTCGGCCATACACATCCCCATGCGCCTGGCCGCATATACCATCCCGCTCAAACTCCGTCCGTACCCGTACTTGATAGCTTCCGCATATGTCCCGTCCCACCCGTATCGATAAAACTTCTCCCTGTATGCCGCTCTTATTATCTCCTCCTCCGCCGCGCTGTGCCTCCTTGGGTGGCTTAGCGGCCGATGTGACCTTTCTGCCAATGACTGCCAGCTCCCGTCATATCGTTTGCACCACCGCTTCACGCTTGACAAGCTCACCCCATATACCCTGCTCGCAAAGCTTTTCCCTTTCCTGTTGGCCAGCTTTACTACGCCTTGCCTTTTCTTTGCTTCCTGTGTTATCCTGTTCATGAGAAGTTCCCCTCCTGATGGCTGATGGTTTGTGGTGAATTCATTTTACCATCTCGCAGGTCGAACTTCTCTCCCTTTTGGTTCATATCATTTTAGCGCATACACGCCCTGTTATTCGGTATTGTCAAGAGAAAAATCATTGCATGACCGCCCGCAGCTTTATGTTGATTTTATATTGCTTTTTGTATAATACAGGTTAACCGGCAACGCGGTGCGAGTGCAATATGGCCAGAGGGAAAGATGACCTATACATGGCCTTTGCATTATTAAGGCAGATCGGCAGGAATACAGTACAACACAATGATTTCGGAGTGGACGACCTTGATGAACAATGAATTGAAAGAGGCGCTTGCGGGATTTAAAACAGCGGCGGAACCCATATACTGCGAACCGTACGGCAGCGGGCATATAAACGCAACATACGTGTGCGGGCTCCCCGGCGGGCGGCGGTACATACTCCAAAAGATAAATCACAATACCTTTAAGGATGTGCCAAAGCTAATGCACAACATAGCCGCCGTTACCTCTCACATGGCGAATAAGCAAAGCTCCATGCAGACGCTTACCCTTGTGGAGACGCTGGATGGGGGCAGCTACCTTAAAAACGACGCCGGGTACTGGCGCATGTATGATTTCGTGGAGAATTCGCTCTGCCTTCAGCTTCCTGAGAGCAACGGCGATTTTTACGAGAGTGCGCTGGCCTTTGGCGCCTTTCAGCAGCTCCTTTCGGATTTTCCGGCGGAGAGGCTGTACGAGACCATACCGGACTTTCACAACACCCCGGACAGGTACCGTAAATTCCGGGAGGCGGTAACCAGCGACCCGCTTAACAGGGCTAAAGATGTGCGGCGGGAGATAGACTTCGCGCTGAGCCGCGAGAGGGAAATGGGCATGCTCCAGGGGCTGCGCGACAGCGGCAAGCTGCCCGTCCAGGTTACGCATAACGATACGAAGCTCAACAACGTGCTTTTTGATAAGAATACCCGCAAAGCGCTCTGCGTCATAGATCTGGATACCGTGATGCCGGGACTCAGCGCCTACGACTTCGGAGACGCCATACGCTTCGGGGCTACGACGGCGCTGGAGGACGAGAGGGAGCTTTCAAAGGTGGCCTTCCGGCAGGATCGCTATGAAGCGTTTGCCGAAGGGTACATAGGGGCCTGCCCCGGCCTTACGGAGGCGGAGCTGGAAACGCTTCCCCTCGGGGCGAAAACCATGACGATAGAAAACGGGATAAGGTTCCTGACGGATCACATACTGGGGGACGTTTACTTTTCTGTGCATCGCGAGGGACACAATCTGGACAGGTGCCGCACGCAGTTCGCCTTGGCCAGTGATATGGAAAAAAACTGGGATAAGATGAGGAAGGCCGTGGAGGAGGTAAAATGCGCGTTTTAGTTACAGGCGGGGCGGGATATATCGGCAGCCACACCTGCGTTGAGCTTATCAAGGCGGGGCATGAGCCGGTGGTGATAGATAATTTTTGCAATTCCAGCACGAAAAGCGTGGAAAGGGTGGAGGAGATAACAGGCAAAAGTATTGCGCTTATCAATGGCGACGTGAGGGACGCGGCGCTGCTGGACGGCGTATTTGAAGGCGGGGATATAGGCTGCGCGATACACTTTGCGGGGCTTAAGGCCGTCGGCGAATCGGTGCATAAGCCGCTGGAATACTATAAAAACAATCTGGACTCCACCATGGCGCTTTGCGGCGCTATGGCGCGGCACGGCGTTAAAAAGATAATTTTTTCATCCTCCGCAACGGTCTACTCCGGCGATAACGAGATGCCGCTCACAGAGGAGGCGCGGACGGGGAGCTGCACCAACCCTTACGGTTGGACAAAGTATATGTGCGAGAGGATATTGAAGGATATAGCCGGCGCGGATCCGGAGTGGTCAGTGGTGTCGCTGAGGTACTTCAACCCCGTGGGCGCGCACGAAAGCGGTCTGATAGGCGAGGATCCCAAGGGCGTGCCGAATAATCTTATGCCGTATATCTCGCAGACCGCAATAGGCAAGCTGCCGTGCCTCAGCGTTTTCGGCGGCGACTATGACACGCCGGACGGGACGGGGGTAAGGGATTACATACACGTCGTCGATCTGGCGCGGGGCCATGTGGCCGCCATGGATCATCTTATGGCGCATACCGGAGAGGCTGTGTTCAACCTCGGTACGGGGCGGGGCTTCAGCGTGCTGGAGATGGTATCTGCATTTGAAAGGACAAACGGCGTAAGGGTGCCGTACAAAATGGCGCCGCGCCGGCAGGGAGACCTTGCGGTATGCTATGCCGACCCGCGCAGGAGCGCGGAAGCGCTCGGCTGGCGGGCGGAGAAGGGCATAGACGATATGTGCAGGGATTCCTGGCTGTGGCAGAGCAAAAACCCAGACGGATACAAATAAACAAAAGCACAGAGAAGGAGGCTTTACCGACAATGAGCTTGTATATCAAGACAGTAAGCAGCCCGGAGGAGATGGGCAAGGCCGCGGCGGACATTTTCGAGGGAGCGATAAGGGCGAAGCCTGCCTGCGTGCTCGGCCTTGCGACGGGCTCAACGCCGCTGCCGTTCTACCGGGAGCTGATCGATAGAGAAAGGGCGGGGATAATAGATTTCTCGCGGGTAAGGACGGCTAACCTCGATGAATACAAGGGGCTCGGCCCAGAGCACCCGCAAAGCTACCGGCGGTTCATGCAGGAAAACCTGTTTGACCACATATCCGTAAGGCCGGAAAACACCATAGTGCCGGACGGGCTCGCGCCGGATACGGAGAGGATGTGCCGGGAGTATGAGCGCCAAATAGAGGAATGGGGCGGCATAGACGTTCAGCTTTTGGGAATAGGGCATGACGGGCACATAGGCTTCAACGAGCCGGCGGACAGCTTCCCCAGCCACACCCACGAGGTAAAGCTGACGCAGCTCACGCGGGAGGCCAACAAGCGCTTTTTCAGCTCGATAGACGATGTTCCGGAATACGCCTTCACAATGGGTATAGGGACCGTAATGGCCGCGCGCCGGATAGTGCTCATAGCTACGGGCGCCGACAAGGCGGATATACTGCGGCAGGCCTTCTTTGGGCCGGTAAAGCCGGCTGTGCCCGCATCCATACTTCAGTTCCACGGCGACGTCACCGTGATATGCGACAGGGGGGCGGCAAGGCTGCTGCCGGAGTGAAAGGATAAGCGCGATGGAATACCTTGGCATTGAATACGACATAAAGAACATACCGCTGCTGGATAAGAGCTTCGTCCCCTTGGGCCCGTGGGCAAGGGCGTACCTCGCCGATGCAAGGAGGCCGTTTTGGATAGCCGCCGAGAGGGAGGACGGGCAGATCGCCGCGCTGAGGCTGCGCCTCAGAGGGGAGGGCTTTGCCGAGGCGAATTACCGCTTTGCGGAACGCATGGTAAAGCTGCTGCTTTGGAGCGCGGGCGGCTTCAGGGTATACGTCGCCGGAGACGAAGGCATAGCCGATAGGATAAGGCAGGCTTATTCTCCAAAGGGGGAGAGGGCCTTTGATGCCGCGTTCATGGAGGACGTCTATGAGCGCCCCTTTGAGGTTATCGCGTGCGATGATGATAGCTTTCCAAGGAGCAGCGAGAGGGCTAAGAGGATAGGCGGCTTTGTAAACGGCTGCCGCATAGGCTTTGACGCGGGCGGCTCGGACAGAAAGGTATCTGCCGTGATAGACGGCGAAACGGTATATTCCGAGGAGGTTGTCTGGCACCCAAAGACCAGCACCGATCCTGATTATCAGTATAGTGAAATAGTAAAGGCGCTGAAAACAGCCGCCTCAAGGCTGCCGCGGGTAGACGGCATAGGGGTATCCTCCGCCGGCGTGTTCGTCGGCAGTTCGCCTATGATCTCCTCCATATTCATAAAGGTGCCGCGCGAGCGGCGCGAAGAGGTAAAGACGATATACGAAAGGGCGGCGAGGGAAATAGGCGATATGCCGCTTGCCGTTGCAAACGACGGCGACGTCACGGCCTTGGCCGGCAGCATGAGCTTAGGCTCAGGCCGGGTCATGGGTCTCGCAATGGGCACGAGCGAGGCGGTGGGCTATGTGAATGAGGAGGGCTGCATACTGGGGCGGATAAACGAGCTGGCCTTTGCACCGGCAGATATATGCGAATACGCCGCAGAGGATGAATGGTCCCATGACCGCGGCGTGGGCTGCAAGTATTTTTCACAGGATGCGGCGGTAAAGCTGGCGCCCGCCGCCGGAATAGCCCTGAGCGACAATCTCACGCAGGCGGAAAAGCTAAAGGAAATACAAAAGCTCGCGGAGGGCGGCCTTGAGGGGGCGCAGGACATATTCCGTACCATAGGCGCTTATCTGGCGCACACACTCTGCCTTTATGAGATGCTTTACGATATACGCTGCATGATAGTGCTGGGCAGGGTCGCCTCCGGCATAGGCGGTGAGCTTATAACCGAGGAGTGCCGGAGGATACTCGGCGAGGAATACCCCGATCTTAGCCAAAAGATAAATGTGATACTGCCGGACGACAAGTTCAGGCGGGTAGGCCAGTCCATGGCGGCGGCAAGCCTGCCGGAGGTATGAGATGCTCTTTAAAAACGGAGATATATTCATAGACGGCGCTTTTGCAAGGGGAGGCTTCCGGGTCGATAACGGGCGGTTCTCAGAGGTGTTTTTGGGAGATACGGACGAGCCCGGCGTCGAGCTTGGCGGCAAATGCGTCATTCCCGGGCTTATAGACATACATACGCACGGCAATTCCAACGAGGATTTTTCGGACGGCAGTTATGACGGTTTGGTAAAATTGGCCGAATACCTTGCTTTAAACGGGATAACGAGCTTTGCGCCCGCCTCCATGACGCTTCCGTATGAGAGGCTGGAGGTGGCGTACAGGAACGCCGCAAGGCTGCACAGGGAAAGGCCGGCGGGCTGCGCGAGGCTTGAGGGGATAAACATGGAGGGCCCGTTTTTCAGCGAAAAAAAGAAGGGCGCGCAGAACGCGAAGTATCTGATGCCGCCGGATATAGGCGCTTTTATGAGGCTTAACGAAGCCGCCGAGGGGCTGATACGCATAGTCGATATAGCGCCGGAGCTTCCCGGCGCGGCGGAATTTACAAAAAAGGCAAGGGAATTTTGCACCGTATCCATAGCGCATACAAACGCGGGCTATGACGAGGCGGCTTCGGTTTTTGAGGCCGGGGCTCAACACCTTACCCACCTTTACAACGCGATGCCGCCGTTTCACCATAGGGAGCCCGGGCCGATAGGAGCCGCGAGCGAGAGGGAGAGCGTTACTGCGGAGCTGATCTGCGACGGGCTGCACAGCCACCCAAGCGCGGTGAGGGCGGCCTTCAGGCTCTTTCCGGGGCGTATATGCCTCATATCGGATTCACTGCGCTGCTGCGGCATGCCGGACGGAAAATACGAGCTGGGCGGCTTAGACGTTTTCTTCGGGGGCGGGGTGGCAAGGCTTGCGGACGGCACCATAGCGGGCTCCGCACGGAACCTTTATCAATGCCTTAGAAACGCCGTGGCCTTCGGCATACCCAAGGAGCAGGCGATACTGTCGGCAACGCGCATACCGGCCGGGCGGATAGGCCGCAAAGGAGAGCTTGGCGAAATAAACCGTGGCGCTCATGCGGACTTCATAATTTGTGATGGGGAGCTGAACAGGCTCGTCGTGTATATAGGCGGAGAAAGAGTATCCGCCGCATCTTAAAACCGGTAAGAAAAGCCATGGCGCTTTCTTAAATAAAATAAAAAAGGAGAGAGAAAAATGAGGAAATTTATCGCAATGCTGCTTATCCTGGCTATGGCCGCCGCAGCTTACGGGTGCCAGCCGCAGGCCCCCGCGCCAATGGAGGGCGAAAAGACCGAAATGACCGAGGGAGAGGGAAAGGAAATGATGGGTGAAGAGATCACGCTGGACGTCATCATCTGTCAGTACGGCCCCAACACGCAGGACTGGTTCCTCGGCACAGGCATGAACGGCACCAACTTTGTGGATAAGTTTGAAGCCGAGAACCCCGGCATAAAGCTGAACCTTGAGGTAGTGTCCTGGAACGACGTATACACTGTCGTTGATACCCGCATCGCAAGCAACCAGGCTCCCGACATACTCAATATCGACGTGTTTGCGAACTACGCAAATGAAGGGCTGCTGGAGCCCGTCTCCCAGTATTGCCCCGATGAGCTCTTTGCCGACTTCTTCCCCTCCTTCATCGAGCAGTCCGTAATAGACGGCACGGTATGGGCGGTTCCTGATCTGGCCTCTGCCCGCGCGCTCTACTACAACGTGGATATGTTCAACGAGATGGGCGTTGAGGTCCCCAAGACCTGGGCCGAGCTCGAGGACGTTTCCCAGACCATACTCGACTTCTACGGCGGAGAGGTATATCCTTGGGGCATCGATATGACCACCGACGAGGGACAGGCTGCCTTTGCGTACTACACATGGGGCAACGGCGGCGGCTTTGTTGACGCCGAAGGCAAATGGGCGCTCAACAGCGCAGAGAACATAGAGGCCACAGAGTATGCGCTTAGCCTCGTCAAGAACGGCTACACCAATCCCAACCCCGCCACCCAGACCCGCTATGACCTTCAGGATATGTTTGCCGCCGGCAAGCTGGCCATGTGCATAGCCCCCAACTCTATGCCTACCTACTGCAAGGATAAGGATTCCAAGGTAAATATGGCTACCGCCGCCATACCCGCCAACGAGGGCAAGAGCTCCTCCTCCGTCGGCGTTATGGACCGCGTAATGGCCTTCAAGGATGAGTCCGCTCCCGATCAGGCGGCCCGCGACGAGGCTATCGGCAAGTTCCTTACCTTCTTCTACGATCCGGAAAACTATGTGGGCTGGGTGAGCATGGAAGGCTTCCTGCCCGCGGTCAATTCGGCGGTAGAGGCCCTCGTGGCTGCCGATCCCAGCTTTGAGGCATGGCTCAACGTGCTGAGCAGTTGCCAGTTCTATCCCACCGCAATGGCTGAATGGGACGCCGTAAAGCAGGGCGTAATAGCGGCTGAGCAGAACGCGCTCTCCGGCTCCGGTGTAAAGGCAGAGCTGGATAAGCTCCAGGCGGAGATAGCCGGATAATATAAGGCCGGACATGGCCAAAAAGAAAACTGACCATTAGGGGGCCGGGTACAGCCCGGCTTCCCTTAGATGTACAGCGTGTCAAATAGCAAAAAAGGGAGAGTAAGTCATGAAAAGGACACTGGGCAAAAAAATAGAACCGTATCTCTGGCTGCTTCCCAGCGTGATCCTTATGGCGGTGTTCGTGGTGTTCCCTATCGCCATAGTATTCAGGCTGTCCCTCAGCGAGGTGTCGAAATCCGGCATAGTTGGGGACTTTATCGGTTTTAAGAATTTTTCGGACGCGGTAAGGCTGCCGGCGTTCAATACGGTGATGAAAAACACCCTCTTCTGGGTGCTGTCGGTGGTCGTGCTTTCCACCGTCATAGGCTTTATAGTGGCGATGGTGCTGAACGAAAAGTTCCGGGGCAGGAAGCTCGCAAGGGCCATAGTGGTATTCCCATGGGCGACGTCGCTGGTAATTCAGGCTTCTGTCTGGAACTATATCATAAAATACGAATACGGCAATCTTAACAATATACTTCTCAACCTCGGCATAATCAAGCAGGCCATAAACTGGCGCTCGTCCTATCAGATAGAGTTCCTATGGGAATGCGGCGTGGGCATATTCGTAACGATCCCCTTTGTGGCCTTCTGCGTGCTTTCCGGGCTGCAATCAATAGACAAAACCCTGTATGAGGCGGCTGATATAGACGGCGCGGGCTTCTGGAGCAGGCTGCGCCACATAACCATACCCCTTGTGAAGCCGTCCCTTACAGTCAGCACCGTGCTGAACATTATATACGTTTTTAATTCCTTTCCCATCATATACACCATGACGAAGGGGGCGCCTGCAAACAATACAGATACGCTCATTACCTTCCTTTATATGCTCAGCTTTTACGACCGCAAGAAGGGCCCGGCCACGGCGCTGTCGGTCATAGGCTTCCTTATTCTCTGCGTTTGCGCCGGATTGTATATGATGACCGTAATGCGAAAGGAGGAAGAGCTATGAGGCAGGGGAATGTGGCAAGGCATAACAGGATAGCCGTCGCGCTGCTGCTTGCGGCGTTTATCGCGCTGCTCGCGGTGCTTTCGCTGCGGCTGTACAGCTTCGATTCGGGCGTATATACGAAAAGATGCCCAAATACCTTTGTGGGAGATGAAAAATACAACGCCGCGCTGGAGGAGCTGCGCGGGATAATGGAGGAATACCGGGAGGATGGCATAGAGCTAAAGCTCAACGAAAGCGTTACGGAGAGGGTAAACTCCAAGGGCGAAAGGACGTCGCTCGTGGTATTTACGCTTAACGACAGGTTTAAAAAAACCGGCTGGGATTTTCTTGGGGCGGGCATTGCTCCCTCATGGGTGCTGACGGCGATGCTGACCTGCGCCGCCTTGGGCGCCGCCTGCGCTGCCGCCGGCACGCTTGGCCATGCGTACGCCGCAGAGAAAGCCCTGGGCGAGAGGGAGAGACGGCTGCGCTCCGCGGCCTGCTGGCTGCTGCTGATCGCGCTGCTGCTGGTCCCGGTGTTTGCCATGACCTCTACATATACCCTTTCCAGAAGGGTCGCGCTGCTGACCGCCGGCGTAGAGACGGAAGGGAGGGAGCTGCTGTTCAGCAGGCTGGACGCCTTCCTTTTCGGCGGCAACGCGGGGGAAAATATAGATTTCGCGTTGAAAAACACCGTGTTTGAAAGCACGGGCGCATTATGGACGGCGGTGCCCTGCCTGTTTGCGATGCTGCTCTCCGCCGTCCAGCTAAGGTTCGGCGCGGTGAAGCATACGCTGCTCAGGGGGCTGCTTTACGCCTTTGTGATAGCCATGTGCCTTTTTATACTGTATCCGTATTATGTGATGCTGGTAACGGCGTTCCGCTCCAATGCGGAGTCCACGGATATGCACTTCCGATACGTCATGCCTACCGTGTGGCGGCTGCAGAACATGAAGGATATAATAAGCAGGGGAGTGCCGAGATACCTGAGCAACTCGCTGCTTATCGCGGGCGGCGCAACGCTCATCGCGCTGCTTTGCGGCGTGCCTGCGGCCTATGCCATGTCGCGCCGCAAGTTCAAGGGAAAAAAAGCGTTTCTTGGCTTTGTCATAATGAGCCAGATGTTCTCGCCGGTGGTGCTGCTCGTCGGCATAGCCCAGCTTATGAGCGCGCTGAACCTCAACGACTCCATACTCGGCCTCATGCTCATAAACGCCGCCTTTAATCAGGCGTTTGCGATATGGCTGCTCAGAGGGACCTTCGTATCCATATCGCCGGAGATGGAGCAGGCGGCAAGGATAGACGGCTGCACCTCGCTCGGCTCGCTCTGGCACGTGCTGCTGCCCATGGCGGCGCCGGGAATAGTCACCACGCTCATATTCGTTTTTATAAACGCATGGAACGAGTACACCATATCCACGGTGCTGATATCCACGGCGTCCAACAGGCCGATAACCGTGGGCATAACGCAGTTTTCATCATTCAACATGATAGAATGGCAGTATTTATTCGCGGCGTCGCTGCTGGCGACTGTTCCCGTGGTAATACTGTTCATGTGCATAGAGAAACACCTTACCTCCGGGCTTACCTCCGGCGGAGTAAAGGGTTAGGGGTGAGCTGGCGGTGGGAGACCGTGATATGTGGACCGAGTGGGCGATAGAGATACAGAGCATAGCCCAGGCGGGGCTCGCCTACGGGCATGACGCCTTTGATTTGGAGCGTTACCGGCGGCTTAGGGATATAGCCGCCGAGATGATAGCCCATAAGGCGGATATATCCTTCGAAAAAGCCAAGGAGCTGTTCTGCGGCGAGACCGGCTACCAGACGCCGAAGGTGGACACGCGATCGGCGGTGTTTAAAGACGGGAAGATACTGCTCGTCCGCGAAAACGACGGTCGCTGGGCGCTGCCCGGCGGCTGGTGCGATGTGAATGTGTCGGTGGGCGAAAACGCCGTAAAGGAGACGCTCGAGGAAGCGGGGGTAACGGCAATAGCGGAAAGGCTCATTGCCGTTCAGGACAGGAACAGGCACAATGAGCCTCCGAGCGCGTATGGGATAGTAAAGATATTTGTGCTGTGCGCCGCCATGGGCGGGGAGTTTGCGCCGAATATAGAAACCGTACAGAGCGGCTATTTCGGCAGGGACGAGCTGCCGGGCGAGCTGGCCGAAACCAAGACCACCCGGGAGCAGATACTAATGTGCTTTGACGCAGAGGAGGATAAAGGCTGGATCGTAAGGTTTGAATGAGCTAATCGGGGAAAAACTCGCCGTGTACCGCGTACACGGCTTTTTCATAGTCCTGCTCGTTCACGCCCACGGTTATGTTTATCTCCCGCGTGCCCTGAACTATCATGCGCACGCTTATCCCCGCGCGGCCCAAGGCGCTGAGCAGGCGGCCGGATACCCCCGGCTTTCCCGCCATGTCCCGGCCCACTATGGAGATCATGGCGCAGGCCAAGGAACGAAGGCTTGAACCTAAGCCCTGCCGTACTTTCGGACCGATGGATGGATTGCGGACCGAGCTTTTCGGACAAGCCTCTGTCATTCCCACACTGGAAGAGCGGGATAAGGCTCTGGAGGTGCTGTGGGACGAATTCGGAGATATCCCTATGGACCCCGAGACGGAAGAGATGGAAGACATCTTTCTCTCTTTTCCTGCAGGAACGCCCAGAATGGATATTTGGCGGTGGTTCGATGAACGATACAGTAAGGGCGTGGCCGCACTCCTGTACGGCGATGGTACATACCGAACGGCAGAACTGGCCGCTTTGGTATATCGTAAACAGCTCTGCACAGAATGCGATGCGGAATTTTGCGTGTTTAACCCCGAAGGCATTTGCATGTTGCCTTTCGTAACCGGAAAAGCTCCGAGACTGGGCGATGACGGCTGCGAGGACTACACCGCGCAGGAGGGCGTCTGATATGCAGAAAAACTGTGCCAGTTGCGCTCATGTGGGCGTGTGCTCCAAGCGGATGCAGTTCATCGTGAACAATTATCTCGCGAAGGGGCACTACGAAGAAATTGAAAACATCAGCAAAACACTCGATATTTCCAAGTACCAAAATTTATCGGACAGGTGGATTTTGTGATTGGAGGTAGGCAACTGGCGACAGATAGCCCTGACGCTCCTCACTGCGCTCGTACCGTTCGGCCTGTGTCAGCTTTTCTGCTTCTTCCTCCAGCAGACCGTTGAGCGTTTCTTCTACGCTGCCTCGGACTAATTCCTTGATCTGCCCCTTGATAATTTCCTCATTAAACTGTACAATTTTCTCGGACATGGTTTGCTTTCTCCTTTCAGAATGGTGTGTCGCAACTTCATTCTATCAGAGATCTGCTAACCATGCCTCTTTTTATGTCTTTTTAAATTTGCGCAACTTATTCTACCTTATCACGAAAAGGGAGACGGTGTGGAATTTCCCATGCCGGCTCCTGCCTTATTTCAGTTCATCATCATACCCTGATCCTTGTCAACGGTTTCATTTATCAGCTTTTGCAACGATTATATCAGGCGTGGGCTGGTGACGACAACCAATATGGGGTTGTCGAGTACATTGCCGTCACGGTCTATGACGTAGGTGATGGGAAAGGCCATTATATTGCCGACGAATCTGCTCGTTTCGTTGTCGAGAGAGAAAGATATGTTCCGACATGTAGTGACCTTCTTTGCAAGGGCTTCTTTGGTTGCGGCTATGGCCTTATCATCGCCATCCAGGGTGAATTCGGTTACTCTGGCAAGCGTACCGCCCGTCATACATTTGCCGCTATCACCGCACATGCATACTTTACCCGCAATTTCATCGTCCGTGTCACGTTCCTTATATACTTTTCAAGAGGTCACTTTATAACGGGAGGCATTTTCTGAAAGTGATTCAAGTTGCCATAGGCGTTAACAGCATGTTGATACATGATTTCATCATACAGACTTAATTTTCTATTGCCACTCATTTTAGCAGCTTCCAGCAGGAATCTGGCTGCCTCTTCAATATCTGTAAAGTGATTAGCACACGGTGCACTGCCAGCTACGACCGATTGTGCTGTTAATGCTACCCCCACTACCGGTGCATCTGTGAAAATGTTTGGCGATATTATGCTGTTGATGTGCCTAAATCCGCTTTCATATGGTGTAATATCATATTGACTCAAAGGAACAACTCTTGGGAGTCCGCCAGTGGTCGTGGACATAAGCTCCAGCAAACTATCACTGGGAGGAAGTATGTATCCCGACTTTACCACTGGTGAAATGGCGAACCCTCTTGCGTTAGTGATTTTGTTTCCCTTTGTAGCATCGACACTAAATATAACACTCATTTCAGAAGTCACCTGTTCCTTATTTATTTCATAAATAGATACGGGAGGATCGATAAAAGGAACAGGTTCATGTGGAGTGGTTCCTGCATTCGGGCAAATAGATGTTGCAATCGTTACACGGCCTGTAAGATTGTCGCCTTTTGCTTTCATGGAGAGCAATTTGGCTGCGACTGTAAGTGCACATAGTGCGCCGTCACCATCTGACACGAAACCGATAATTTCCGGACGTGCGCCGAGTGCACCAAGTTGCCCTATTATGCCAGTAGTGGGCGCGTTTTTGTCGGTTCCGGGTATAGTTATGGAAATTACGTCAGTATATCCTTTCTCACTGTGTAGCCTCTTTACGCTTGTTTGTGCAGCGGAGTATATGCTACGAAGGTACACCGCTACGGTATCTCCATTTACATTCGGGTCATCAAGTATTTCAAATAATTCGGTTACCCATTTAATAAGCATATCAACATTCCTTTCTTATAAATTGATCTGTAATTAGAACGCTAAAATCCACACCACACATGAATTAAACAATCATATACATCACCCTTCCTTTCTGCAATAATAAAGCAAATTTTTGTATAATATAGACACTTTTTTATATGAATCGTGTTGCCCTTGCCTCAAACACGTTATAATGATAGAATTAATTTAATCCTACTAAATTTCGAGGTGTGCCATGGAAGTAAAAGAAGTTGTTGGCAAGAATGTGAAGCTGTTGCGTTTGCAGCATAGACTTACACTTAAACAGCTCGCCAGCCTTACCAACCTTACCAGCGGTTATCTTTCGTTGTTAGAACGCGGGTTGACTTCAGCTTCGCTTGACACTTTAGAGCAGATAGCTAACTGTATGGATACCGATGTATCTGCTCTGTTCATTGATGAAACGGCACACAAAATACCAATAATAATCCGCGGGTACGATTATCTTTTCAAAAAGCTGGATTCACAGCGCTTTGAAACAAGGCTGACCCATTTTGAACATTCCAATATAATGCCTTTTATACAGACCATAACACCATACGAAGGTGTCCTTCCCGAGGTGCTTTGCCACGAGGGGGAGCTTTTCATATACGTTCTGGACGGCATACTTACACTGGAAATAGGTGGTAAGGTTTCAGACCTTTATCCGGCGGATTCCGCTCATTTTATATCCTCAAAATGTTATAGATACTGGAACGAAACACAATATACAACAAAGATATTTGTTGCCCGGCTTATGGTAGACGCATCTAAAAACAGCCGTATCCTGAATGTTATGGAGGAATCAAGATGAATTTAGGAATAGGCAAAAAGGTAAAGGAGCTACGCCTAGAGAAAGGACTCACCTTGAGGGATGTATCCAATGCCACGGCGCTTTCGGTGGCATATTTATCCCAATTTGAGCGTGGGCAAGCACTTATTACAGTGGAGTCATTGAATAGTGTAGCTGGGGCATTGGGGGTTGAATTGACGTACTTTATTGGCTCTCCAAAGGGATCCGGAGACCCAATAGTCCGAAAGTATCAGCGGCAGGTGGATCTTGCCGATGAGAGCAATTACGTCCACTATAACCTCAGCAACATAGAAAATGAGAGCGCGTTTCTTCCGAGGTATATAGAACTGCTGCCTCTTAAATCTAATCAATTTGAAACGTTGGCCTATCCTCATGAAGGCGAGGAATTCGTATATGTCCTGAAAGGAGTGCTTACGCTCTGGGTAAACCATGCGGAGTACAGCCTAAATATAGGCGATTGTGCACATTATATTTCAACCCTTCCTCACAAATGGATTAACAATACTCCTTCCACAGTTCAGCTATTGGCTATAAATACCATTAACTTCTATACGCAGGAGAAACAGAATAAAGAATAAAACAGAGAGGAATGTTGGCAACCTCCTCTCCTTAGAAAGAAGAATCATATGGAAGCTTCAACCGTGCCAGACTGCTTTAGACCCAAATCTTCCATATCATCAAACAAATGGCAGCACACTAAATGACCAGGAGAAACTTCTTTCATGCAGGGCTGTTCCTTATCGCATATGGGCAGCCTGTCGCGGCAGCGCATATGAAAGGCGCATCCTGGCGGTACATTTACCGGAGACGGAATCTCGCCTTCGGAAAGTATTTTCACGGGTTTCATTTCTTCCTCATCCGCAGTGGCTACTGGGATAGAGGAAAGCAGCATCTGTGTATAGGGGTGTAGTGGCTTCTCAAAGAAATCTGCGGCAGGTGCCTGCTCACAGAGCCGGCCTAAATAAAGTATCGCCACCCTGTCGGCAACATTCCGCATGAGACTCAAATCGTGGGTGATGAAGAGATAAGCAAGATTCTTTTCCTTTTGCAACTCTATGAGCTTGCTTATAACTTTTGCCTGTATAGACACATCCAAAGCAGAGGTAGGTTCATCCAGTATAATCAAGTCCGGATCGGTCGCAAGGGCGCGAGCCACCGATATCAGTTGACGCTCTCCGCCGCCCAGCGTACGGGGATACTTATCAAAAAACTCGGCGGGAAGTCCGACTTCCTCAAGCAACTCCTTGCTTTTTGCTATGCGCTGCTCTTTTGTCAGCTGGGAGTGTATTTCAATGGGAACCATAAGGCTCTGCCCAACGGTACGCTTTGCATTAAGAGAGGAACCCGGATCCTGAAATACTATCTGAATCTCGCCTTTCTGGGTCTTTGTACGGTGAAGCCCGGTCTTTGCAATGTTGACATCTTTATATATCATGTCACCGTCAGTAGCTTCGTACATGCCGACAAGTACATACGCTATGGTACTCTTTCCACTTCCACTTTCACCTACAAGGCCGAGGGTTTCACCCCTATACAATTCAAGCGATACGTTGTCCACCGCTTTTACCACTTTCCCATCCTTTAGTGGGAAGTACTTTTTTAGTCCCTTTATTTCAAGGAGCCTTTCTTTTTTATTCTCAGCCATCACTGCACCTCTCTTGAATAATAGCAGCTTACGAAATGTTCCGGGGATACCTCCGTCCTCGGCGGCCTGCTTTCAAAGCATATGCCGCTTGCATATGGACAGCGTGGAGAAAAACGGCAACCTTTAGGCGGATTCTTATAGTCTGGTATCCTTCCGGGTATGCCTTCTGAAACGCCCTCACCGGTAAGCTTCGGAACGCACTTCATAAGTGCCACGGTGTAAGGATGTCTTGGGTTATGGAATACATCGCTTGTTTTGCCGCTTTCGACTATAGAGCCTGCGTACATTATGTTTACTACATCGGTAGTTTCTCTTATTACTCCTAAGGAATGAGATACCATTATTACAGACAGATGCTTATCTTCAACCAGCTTGTTTATAAGGCGGAGTATCTGGTCCTGTATGGTCACATCGAGAGATGTCCCGGGTTCATCTGCCAATAGCACCTTGCGGCCTGCCGCTATGGTTATGGCAATACATACCCTTTGGCGCATACCTCCTGAAAGCTGGAATGGATATGAGCCCATTATACGTTCCGGATCCGGCAACATTACGTTTTCGAGTGATTCTATTGCTATTTGCCTTAGCTCCGCTTTTGACTTTGTTTTTTTGTATGCATATTTTAAGGCGGTAAGGAACTGACTCTCTATGGTGAATACCGGGTTAAGAGCAGAGGATGGGTCTTGGAAGATCATGCCTACGCCGGTCTGACGCATATGTGCCAAATCATCAGGCCGCATATCGTATATGCTCATACCCTCGAATTCCACATCTCCGCCATCTATGCTACCATTTTTTGCAAGTACTCGAAGTATCGCTTTAAGGGTAGTCGTCTTGCCGCAGCCGCTCTCTCCTACGAGTCCGACCCGTTGCCCCTTTTCGACAGAGAAGCTAATACCGTCCAGCACATAGCTACGTGAACCGTAAACGTCAAAAGATACCGCAAGGTCTCTGACATTCAGTATATTCTCCCTTTCGGTAGGAAGAATACTCTTGTTAATGCTTTCCATCAATTTGCCTCCGTTCCCAGCATATTGCTTATGCCGTCACCCATCAGGTTAAAGCCCAGCACTATAAGTATTATGGCCAAGGCGGGGAATACAGTAAGCCACCATTGATCGGGCATATACTTTACGCCAGAGCTTATCATGCTGCCCAGCGCCGGAGCCGGGGCCTGCTCGCCCAGACCTGCATAGCTTAACGTTGCGCCCATGATTATTACATAGCCCATATCGAGGGTCATCTTGGTAAGCACGGAGGACAGGCAGTTAGGAAGTATTTCCCCAAACACTATGTGAGGAAGGCTTGCACCGGTTAACTCCGCATAGATTATATAGTTTTCGGTCCTCAGGGATGATGCAACGCCATATGAAAGGCGAGCATACCAAGGCCACCACATAATGGTTATGGCCATCATGGAATTTGTGAGGTTGGGTTCCATTACTGAAGCTATAGCCATGGCCAGCACCAACGCTGGTATGGAGAGAAAGATGTCTGTAATCCTCATAAGAATAGTATCGATGGGTTTGCCTTTATTGTATCCTGCTACAACGCCTATTATAAAGCCTACCGGCACCGATATGACCAGAACCAGAACGCCCATTATAAGAGTATTGTGGAAGGAACCTATTATGCGGCTGAAAAGGTCGCGCCCCATTAGGTCAGTACCACATATGTGTGCTACGCTTGGTGGCTGACTGGCATTAGCAAAATCCGTAAAGGCACCGATGTGCTCTGGATACGGTACGATGGACTTGCCTGTAAACGCCAGCAGTATGAACAATACCACTACCACGAGGCCGAATACGGAGCTTTTGCTTTCGGAAAATTTTAACCAATATCTTTTTACTGTTTCCATATTCAATGCCTCCTTTACTTGGATCTGGACTGGCGCATCCGGGGATCCAGTATCATCACTATAATATCCACGATCATATTGGTGATCACGAATACCGAACCCAATACCAGCACTACACCACATACTGCATTTATGTCCTTGGAAAGTATCGCCGTCATGCAATAACGGGAAATACCCGGCCAGTTAAATATGGTCTCAACAAGGAAAGCATTGCCGAATATGTTGGCTATGTCCAAGCCGGTTATGGATACTGTGGGGATGACAGAAGGCTTGAGCAGGAATTTGCGGTTGATAAGGCTTTTGGGAATCCCCTGGGACTCCATCATTACAATGTAGTCCTTTTCGGCGTTTTCCAGCATATAGGAACGGGTGAGCCGCGCCTCCTGCATACAGTGCCCCAGCGATAACGCAAGTGCGGGAAGCAATATGTGCATGAATGCATCCCACGCCGCAGAAAACTGCCCTTGTAAAAGTGCATCGAGTATAGTAAGACCTGTAATGCTGTTCACCGTGATACCGAATGTGAGACGCCCACCTATCGATGGCAGTATGGGTATCCAGTATCCGAATACCAGTAACAGCAACGCAGCCAGCACAAATGTGGGCGTAGCAATGATGGCATAACTGGTAAAGCGTATGATATAGTCTATGGGTTTATTTTTGTACATGGCTCCCAACACTCCAAGCAACAGCGACAGCAATATAGGGGGGAAGCCTGCCCATATTACCAGTTCCAATGTCGCAGGGATGAATTCCTTCATGTCCGTGGTAACACTTCGCTGTGTCACGGTAGACATGCCAAAGTCGCCATGAAGAACCCCTTTTAGCCAGTAGAAATACTGCTTTATATACGGGTCATTATAATGCATCTTTTCGCGGTATGCTTCTACCACCTCTTCCGGTGCGGAAGGACCGAGTGCCAACCGTGCCGGGTCACCAGGGATTATGCGCATTAGCGCAAAAATTATTACGGAGAGACCTACCAAAACCAGCAGGGCTTGTAACAACCTTTTTATCATAGTCTTGAGCATCAGGGCAGGATTGCCTCCTTTTTTCTTTTGGGAATCGTCGCCGCCCTTCCCTTTAAAAAGGAGGGCAGCAACCGTATAAAGGTTGTGTTTAATCAGGCGGCAGGATGAACGGCAATATTCCTGAGATAGAAGGAGTAACCGGAAATGGGGATGCTGGGGGAGAGATCCACGTAAGAGGTCTGATAAACTAGACGCTCAGGCGTTTCATTGATAGGCACGAACACGGTTTTTTCGGCACAGTATTTTTGTATATCAGAATATGCCGCAGCGCGCTGCTCCTGATCTACAATTGCGAGAGAATCGACTATCATCTTGTCAAGAACAGGATCGTTTACCCAGTTCATGTTTTCCCAAGTTCCAACCTCCTTGGTTTGGAGCATTGAAACAAACTGCGTACCTGAGTCGCCGGTGACGGGGGTGATCTGGCAGATGGTCATCTGGGGAGAGGTATCGACATTGGTAGCATTTGCAACTATTGTAGCCCACGGCAACTCAGTGATTTTAATCTTTACGCCTATCTGCTGTGCTGCGGCCTGTACCATAAGGGCGATCTTTTCACGATCGGCTGTTTCGGAATTCCAGACGAATTCTATCTCGTAATCGCCTATGGTATTGGCGTACTTGGACTCAGCTATGAGTGATTTTGCCTTATCTAAATCATATGTGAAATCAAAAACCTCGGCGTAACCCAACAGGCCAGAAGGGACTATGCTTTTTTTCTGTACGGAATCGGGGGCTATTATGGTATTCACCGTATTATAATCCAGAATGTAACCGAAAGCCTCTCGGACTTTCGGATCGTCCAGCGGTGCCTTTTGATTATTGAACCAAAGATTGGAGCCTCCACCGGTATAATTATAAGCAAGCTTGAGTGAAGAATCCGCAGCCATCATAGAGGAGATATTCTCAGCGGTCTGATAGCTGTCCGCAGCCTCCAGCTCTTTGCGCAGCATTTTAGTCTTTACAGTAACTGAGTCATTGGATGCAAACTGTATGAAAGTCTCAGGAGCCTCGGCCGGAGTGCCCGCCCAGTAATCCTTGACCTTTTCGCCGGTAATGGAAATATTGGTTTCCACCTTGGTTACAGCATAGGGGCCGGAGCCGGCATCGTGCTCAAGCAGATAAGCCTTCCCGTAATCACCGTTCTCACCATAATCGCCATCGGACTTGGTATTAGCTTTCATGAGCTCGGAGTCGAGTATGTAAAAGCGTACCAGATTGGAGAGAAGGGGACCGTATTCCTGATTGCAGTTAAGTTTAAAGGTGTATTCGTCTATCACTTCGGTGCTGTCTATGTACTTATAGAACAAATAGGCATAGCCTTCGCCGATATTGCAAAGCCTGTCCATGGTATACTTCACATCATTTGCAGTAAGGGGATTGCCACTGTGGAATTTGATATCGCTACGAATATGGAAAGTCCAGACGAGACCATCATCTGATGTTTCCCAACTTTCAGCCACCCATGGCTCAACGCTGCCGGTAGCGGTGGGAAATACTAATGGGTCATAGCAGTTAGTGTAGATAGTGTTGCTTGCGAGATCGCTGCCGCTGTGAGGATCCATCTTGGGCATAGTAGCCTGTGTGAAACGGAACATGCTCTGTGTCGGAATGTTGGCGCTGCTTATTTCTGCTGTGGCTGCGGGATCGGTAGTGCCGGGGGAGGCGGGAACCATATTAGCACAGGCCGCCAGAGAAAGTACCAGACAGATAATCAGTATACAGGCGATCAGTCTTTTCATTTTTGTCTCCTCCAATTCTTTTTATATTATTTTTGTTTTTAATAAGCAACATCAGCCGCAAATCAGCATCAATATCCTTCTACACCAAGCTCAGCACATAGCTTGCGGGCGGTAGGATCGACGTATATGCCATCTTCTTCAAGGGGCCGGCCATCCAGATATATGGAAGGACGGAGCAGTATGCCATCGGTATGTGATACCGCATCCCAGTAGGAACCTCCTATTCGCTTGCCCTGGGAGCCGATGCCGAACTCCATGCAGCCGAACACTCGTTCGTCTTCTACTATGCGGCCAGTGCAACGTGTAACACCGGGATTAAATCCCTGCGAGTAGTGCGCCAGACGGAACATATTAGGGTCGCGGAGGCTTTTGAGCCATTCGTTGAACATGTTGGCTTCCTGGCCGGCACCGTAAACCTTGACAACTCTTCCTGCTTCAAAGTCCATCACTATCTTATTTTTAAGAATACCTATTTCTGGCGGGAACACTGCACCGTCAAAAACTAACGTTCCATTTATGGTTTCTTCTATTGGACACCAGCTTGTTTGACCTGGCATCATCACTGGATAACCTTTAACCGAAGCTTTTATTCCTGAGTGGCGCACTTTGCGGCCTCTTTGATGTGCAACAAGATGTGTACCGGAATCACTTTTTACTATTATCTCATCGCTCTCTTCCAGTTTTTTCTTAAAGTACTCTCCGAGTTCTATTACCTTGTCAATATTTACTCTCTCTATCAGGTTGACCAGCATTTCCACATCGAGACCAGTGGCGCAGACATATCTTGCTCCATTTATATCCACCGCTTGGCGATATGGCTCACTGTGCATGATGGGTGCATAACTAAGTTCTACCCATACGTCTGCAGCCGCAACCGCTGCGGAGAGCGGTGCAGGAGGGTTAGCTTTACCGTAGAAACCTTTTCCGGTAGGAGTATATACCACTACCGGCGAAGCATCGAGCGAATATGTAGCTTCAGCCAGTGAACGAACCACCCGCTCATCGACGCAGGTATCGTAATTGAACACCACATTCTCACCGGGCTTTATCAGCATAAAGTCACGCATGAATTTTATTGCGCCTTTAGCTACCTCCAGCCGTTTATATTCGTCACGCATTTCGATGCCCAGTTTAAAATCCATAGATTAAAATGCTCCTTTATTATAATTTATGTAGAGATGCGATTTTCCTAAGGAAGGTGACTTTAAGATGGTCTTTGGGACTTTACTTAATGAATATAACATATAAAACTGTGTTTTGCAATACTAAAATCATCGGGCACGATTATTTAAATAAAAACATAATAAATTGCCAACTCTGATTTTATGTGCGACGGAGATTTACATAATAAGTTTCTGTAATATAGCGATATGACGCTTGCCGTAAACCGCCTAAAGTGATATATTTATTGAGGCTGTATAGTATGTTGGGAATCGCGTGAACACATTGATAGGTAAAAAATGCTGCAATGGGAGTGTTTAATATTCGTAAACTTCTATTTTGATGTATTTGACCAAAGATTTAACAACATAAACATTTTTCTGCAATGCTTATATTGTGATCTACGAAAGGAGAATTTAATAAATGGAAGAAATCCTCAACCAAAGAATAGACGAATTGTTCGATGATATGGTAAGAGATGTACGAAGGCTTGTGAGAATAGGCAGTGTGTTGGATGACAGTACTGCATCTGAGGGAGCTCCATTTGGTCGCGAGATAGCCGATGCTCTGAAGTGCTTTTTGAGTATTGGTCAGAAGATGGGATTTAAAACTAATAATTATGATGGTTATGCTGGATATGTACAGATGGGCAGTTTCGGTGACCAAGTGGGTATACTCGCCCATATGGATGTGGTCCCTGCTACAGGGAATTGGGTATATCCTCCATTCTCCGCCACCGTTGCTGATAATAGAATATACGGGCGCGGTTCTGTAGATGATAAGGGTCCAGCAGTGGCATGCCTATACGGAATGAAAGCCATAATAGATTCCGAATTGCCCATGAGAAACCACGTGCGACTCATATTGGGAACCGATGAGGAAACCTTTGCCCGCGGAATACATTACTATCTTGATCGAGAACCCGCTCCCGCCTATGGATTCTCTCCCGATGCAGAATTCCCAATCATATACGCTGAGAAAGGTATAATCCGATTTGGATATAGATTGCCCTTGGTTTCACCAGACAAAAACATCCTAAGCATACATGCTGGGACAAGGTTCAATGTAGTGCCTTCGCTGGCAGAGGCGGAACTTACTGGCGTAGCAACAAAAGAACTTTATTCGGTCATCAGAGGAAGAAAGGATGGCCACCTTTTTGATGTAGTTACCGAAAACGGCAAATCGCGCCTTATATCCCACGGGATATCTTCACACGCCTGCTATCCCAATGAAGGACATAACGCCATACAGGGCTTATTCTCCTTGCTTGTTGAACTATTTCCTCGTGGAGATGAGCCATTGAAGTGGTTTATTCATACATTAAACGACAACCTTAAAATGGAAACTGATGGAAATTCATGGAATATAGCTTGTAAAGACGAAATTTCCGGCGCACTTACTTGCAACATGGCAATATGCGAAGTAGGAGAAAAGGAGGCTACGGTAAAGTTCGATGTTCGCTATCCTGTGACAAGCGATGGCAATGCACTGGCTTTCAAACTCGAGAGATATGCTGATAAACTGGGCGGTAGTGCGATATATGAGCTCGCGCAGCACAAAAAGCCGCTGTACGTTGAAAAAGATAAACCGTTTATAAGGAAACTGCAAAAAGCATACGAAGAAGCAACCGGTGAAGATGCGAAACTCATCTCTATTGGTGGCGGCACTTATTGCCGATACTTGAACAACTTCGTATCAATGGGGCCGGTTTTCCCGGGACAAAAAGAACTGGCACATCAGGAAAACGAGTTTCTGGCATTAGACGATCTTCGCAAATTTGCCAAGATATATGCACAGGCAATTTATGAGTTGGCAAAGTGAAAGGCTGCACAATGAAAAAGGCAATTGAGTTAATTTACGATTATGGAACGCTTGCCAAATTTAACGATTCTTACACTCTTATCTTTGATCAACAGCGGATTCTGGAGGCATAGAACCAATCGCTTGCTACCTTGAGATGATTTGCTGACTAAACTGATGGTCGGAAACCTTGGCATTTCCGACATCCGGTTCTAAACCGCTAAATTATCGTTCGCACATAATGGCGTTGGAAAATCTTTAATGAACCTGTCCCAAATTCAAAATATAGTATCCGTGGAACAGACCAAGATGGGCGTGGGGGAACTGGAGCAGGACAAATTATAAGGCTACAACGGCGCTGAAGCCCATATGGACGGGGTCGCACAGGTGAAGGGATATAGAAAAGCACTCCGCAGAGACACGGCGTAAGGTACGGGGTATATGGGAGGCGCAGAAATTCACTGGATGGGAGACTGCGGAGAAGAGGGAAAGGACAATAAGATAAAAAAGAGAAATATACCACATGTAACGTGAAGATGCGCATGAAAAAAGTAAAAGAATATCGCGGAGTTAACATGAACTTTACATGAAACATGTTGCAAACAACAATACTCCCCAAAGCGAAGGCCGCAAGGCCAACGCACGAGTTACCCCCACGCCATAAAGGGGGCACGGGGAGGATAGACAGATATTTAATCTTCCCCGGAAGCCTACCCCTTCTGGCTACTCCGGGAACCCTCACAGCCTATATAATATGACCGCCCGCCTTGCTATGATGTGCTGTTTTATATTGAGAACGCCCGATATTGGAAATAGCGAATACGTATGCGGATTCTGCGGCGCCCGCTGTTTTTGTCAAAAAGCACCTGCCCGTAGGTAGATGCTTGAAATACGCAATTTTTGCGTGTTATTCAGTTTAATAATACGCAACTATCATAAGTTTCTGCAATTCAGTGCAAAAACTTTTGATTACGCTCCGAAAATGCATCACTTACTCGCTCAGTAGCCAGTCAATCAGACCTTCTGACTTGATTCCATCGTATGAAACATCGAGTCCCGGTTCAAGCGACAAAACGATCTTTTCATAGTTATCACGGATTTTCTGCAAGGGTGCAAGCTCTCTTTTTCGAACATCCTCACTTTGCATGGACTCCGTAACCTGGATATACCTTTTGTCCTCCGCAGACGTGGCAATGAAGTCTACCTCGGCATTATCGATTTTACCGATTGCTACATCGTAACCGCGGCGCAGCAGCTCAAAGTATACGATATTTTCGATCGCGTGTCCGCTGTCCCGATTCCGGAAGCCGAGCAGATAATTCCGTAGCCCGATATCAACGATATAATACTTCCCAAGGGTTCGAAGGTACTCCTTGCCCTTGATATCGAACCGCTTGATTTCATAGAAGAAATAGCTTTCCATCAGCGCATTGACATACGCTTGAACCGTGTGTGCGCTCGGAGTCCCTTTCCGTTTGCCATCCTCCAGCAGCCCCTCGTTCATCAGGGTGTTTCCAATGGAGGAGATGGAAGTGCTGCTTCCGATATTGTCGGCAAGAAACAGTATGATCTTACGGAGCAGCACCGGGTCTGTGATCTGTCTTTGACCGCGCCGCTTTTCACGCTCCAGAATATCCCGAACCACGACTGTGGAGTATATTCCGTCAAGGAGCGTCAGCGCTTTCTCCTGGTCGAGACCTACATCAGCAATGCCCGGCATTCCTCCGAATCGCATAAAAGCGTCAAAGGCCTCCCATAGCTCATATCGCTCACCGTTTTTATCAAATATCTGTCGGCGAAGCCCACCAAGTGCGCTCTGTGTTTCTCTGACCTCAAAATCATGAAAATACAGAAATTCTCTGAACGACAGAGGAAGCAATTTTATTTCCACACACCGCCCGGAGAGGTAGGTGGAGTATTCCGACGAAAGCAGGTAAGAGTTAGAGCCTGTAACATAGATATCGCAATTCAAGTCCACACGAAAAGCGTTGACGGCGTCCTCCCATGTCTCGATTCTTTGCAGCTCATCGAAAAAGAGGTACATCCGCTTGCCGGGGACAGTGCGCTCTTTCACATACTCATATACGTCATCCGAGGCCATTTTTCTGAAATCGTGGGATTCGAAATTCATCTCAACGATTTGCTCCGGTGTAACGCCGCTTTCCTTGAGGTGAGCGACCATCAGCTTTAACAGGCTGGACTTTCCGCAGCGGCGAATGCCTGTAATTACCTTGACCGGTTCAGTATCCTGAAAACCGATCAGCTTTTCCAGATACCGATCCCGTTTTTTCAGTTCATGAGATTCTATCATGATACATTCCTCCTATCAGCATTAGTATAGCACAAACTTATAAAAATATCAAATCTTTGCAATCGAGAGCAAAAACTTTTGATTTTCTACAGGAAATGCATCCATCAGATGAAAACAGCTCTTACCTTAGAGAAGAGAACGTCTTTCACGGTGGTCGGAATGCATTGATGCATTTCGTAATTCCCGGTAAAATATTGGCGAAAAAATAACGTAAAAATGTGAGAATAATGGATTTTTTGTGTTTAAAAACCGGTCGTAATGTGCTATAATACAATAACATACGTTAAAGCCTATTTTGCATGTAGGAAGTATCTTTTCGTGAAAAAGAATAAAATAAAAATACTTATCGTAAAGGACCCCTCTGATTACCGTGCTGAGTTAATAAGGTTACTGAAAAATTCAGTACATTTTGATGTTCTGCCGCCGCTGCATGACCCAAGGCTTGTTGTTGCTACCGTAAAAGAAAACAATCCGGATATCGTGCTGCTCAATGCGACAATGGCGGGGAGCGATGGAATAGCGATACTGAGCGCCATACGCAATTGTCCTGAAACGAGGGATACCAGAGTGGCAGTTATGACGCCCATACAGGATGAGGGTCTTATAAATATCTGTCAGGCACTGGGCGCGGTGTTTACAATGCACAGCAGCAATCCTCCAGCAATAGTCTTCCACAGGATACTGAACCTTACGATGGGCGATGAGGCGGACAGGAACACAAGGAAAGATCAGCGAAAAGCCAAATAAGCGAGAATGGCAGAGAATATGACGAACAATATATTCAGGGCGATAGGTATTCCCATAAACCTTGCCGGATATGCCCAACTTCGCAAGTCCATACTTTACTGCGTGGAAAACAGTCTTTACCGGATAAACCTGTCGCGGGACGTATACCAGTACGTGGCGGAGTGTTTTGCAACCACTCCCCAAAGGGTGGAGCGCAACATCAGGGCCGTCATAGAAGCGGCGTGGCGCTGCGGAAACATGGAGGCTCAGCACAGATACTTTGACAACACCGTAAACCAGCTAAACGGGCGGCCCACCAATAAGGAATTCATAGCGAACATAACCGACAGGATAGTGATACATCTGCGACATATAAATATAAAAGTGTAAATACCTGAAATACCGTTTCGCGTTCATATATTTTGTTCTGAGATTAAAAGTATCGCTGCTTTGATGGCAAAGCGATATACAAGTCGTACAGCAATCACACAAAAAAGTAAAAAAATCTTCACTCAGCAAATAAATTTGCCTAAAAGTGAAGGTTTTTTCATTTACACAGAACCGGGCAATCAATAACAATAATCTAAAGCTGCAAACCGAATAAAAAAATAAAAAAGAAGAGGAGAGAAAATATGGATGTAATGGGAATCGCAAACGGCTGGCCAATGTGGATAGCATGCGCCATACCTGTGGTGTTCGTGATCTTTCAGGCGGTATTGTTTTTGAAAAAGGCAATGGGCGCGGGTAAAGAGATGGGTCTGACCGAATCACAGCTGAAAACGGCGGTGAGGAGCAGCGCCATAACCTCGGTAGGCCCCTCCATAGTGGTACTCAGCGGAATGCTGGTGTTGCTTGTAACTGTGGGTGCGCCGGTAGGTTGGATGAGGCTATCGCTTATCGGCTCCGTGATGTTTGAGTCCATTGCGGTGGGTCTCGGTACTGCGGCGGTAGGCGTTACCCTGGGCACAGACCCGATGACGCTGGAAGCGCTCACTATGGCGGTATGGACAATGATACTGTGCTCCATAGGATGGATAATCTTCGCTACGTTTTCCGCCAGCAGAATGGACAAGATAGAACATAAGGTATCCAAGGGAAATACGGGTACACTGACCTCCATAGCTTCCTGCGCCATAATCGGCGTGTTCGCCGCCATGTCAGCGAGCCACCTTTCGAAGCCGCTGTATCTCATCGCCAAACGGGCGGACGCAGCCGCGATGTCATCTGCATGGCATAACATGCTGTCTTGCATATTGGGAGCCGCCATAATGTATGTGCTTACGGTAACAGCCAACAAAAAGAACCTTGGCTGGCTCAAGGAGTGGTCGCTGACCATAACAATAGTAGCCGCAATGGTAATAACCGCACTGGTATAAAAGGGGGGAACGACAATGAATAAAGATTTCTACAAGGAGAAGTATCTTCCGACCGTAAACAGAATAGGAAAAATAACCGGCTATCTCGGGGTTCTCGTATCGTTCCTGCCGGCAGTGATGCTGGCGGTGGTGTATGGCAGCCTGCCCAAGCCGGAAGCACTGCTGACAGCATTCATAAGCGGAACCAGTGCATTTGGTGTGCTGTGGTTCGTGGAACCAATTTCGTACTTCCCGGTAATAGGCCCGGCAGGCACATATATGGCTTTTCTCTCTGGAAACATATCCAACATGAGGATACCCTGCGCCAGCATGGCCCAGGTGTCGGCGGGAGTCGAGCCAGGCACGGATAAGGGATCGGTAGTAGCTACCATAGGAATGGCAATATCAATAATCATCAATGTTTCCGTACTCACCATAGGCGCCATACTTGGCAGCTCGGTACTTTCCATGCTGCCGGGTAGTGTAAAGACTGCCCTTGGTTATTTGCTTCCCGCATTATTCGGCGCGCTGCTGGTGCAGTTCGGAATGAAGATGAAGAAGCATTCCGCGCTGATGGTAGTAATTGCCATAGCCATATATTTCGCCATAGGAATGGGGTGGTTCAGTTGGCTGCCGGGAGCATCGAATTGGCTGGGAACGCTTAGCTGCGTGTTCATAATCATAGGCGTCGGCCTTGCTACGCTTAAAAAGGCGAAAGAGGCGTAATCGCCGCTGAGGAACTCTATGACAAAGAATAGCCTGTATAATGAAGTTGACAATTTGGAAAGCCTACTGCAAACTACATGTCCACTTGTGCAGCGTGGATTTGCTCATCCCGTACCGCTGCACCAGCTCCCTGGCCGGCGTGCCGGATTTGTATTGCGCCACCATCTGTTCCTTGAATTCCTGAGTATATTTGGGTTCCTTCTTTTCCATTTTCCTTCTTCTCCTTTTCTTCCTCTATTTTACCTCCTGTCCGATTTTTTATGGTCCTTTTTAGTGTAGCCAGAACAACCTCGACGGCATGAAAGCGGCTCTGCTGGAGCGTCTGCCAAGCATCGGCACCTACGCGGGGCCGTGGACGCATGGCATCATCCGAAGGGAGCCTATGAAGGATGACGACCTCCTCACCGAGGCCGGCGACCGCATCGATAACGCTGTATTCGACTTCATCTGCGCGGTTGTCACAGGTCACAGCATAAACGGGGAGGAGCCGAAAGAGGTTCTTCTCGCAGCTGTGAACGAGCTTTCCGTGGAACACATCAACGTGCTTCCGGAGGGCCTTCTGTCTGACACCATGGAAGAAGCGAAGGAAGCCGCTGGCGAACACTCCTTACAGGAGGATGCCGACGACGGGCTTCCGCTTCGCTGGGATATGGCCGCCATCGGCGACATCAGCAGCTACCTGGAAAGCACAATGGCCTCACGATTCAACATCAACAGCTGCCACCCCTGGCAGGACGATACCGAGTGCATATGTTAGGCGACGAACGAGCGTTGCCACTACTGCAGGCATACGGTGTAAACTGTGCGTTTGACTTAGACAACAGTGTACGTTATAATGTACATAAAGTAGGGTGTATAATAATGCTTATCGTCAACATCACAAATTTCAGGAATAACATCTTCGGAATTGTTGAGAAAACCATCAAATTCAACGAACCAGTGAGTATCAGCACGAAGGATGGAAATGCTGTCCTTTTGAGTGAGGACGATTATAACAGCCTGCTTGAAACGATGAACCTCACATCTATTAAGGGGATGGAAGAGAAAATCGTAGAGGGCCTCAACACCCCTTTGAGCGAGTGTGTACCGGAAGGTGAAGTTCAGTGGTAATATACTCTATCGTCTATACAAAAAAAGGCGACCGAGGACATTCCACGATTAAAGTCAGCGAATTTGCATAAAAAGGCGAAGTCTCTAATTGAGATTATCAAAACAAATCCATACCAAAACCCTCCTCCGTATGATAAGCTGGTTGGAAATCTTAAAGGAGCTTATTCCCGGCGAATAAACATCAAGCACCGCATGGTGTACGAAGTATGCGAAGCCGAAAAGGTCGTCAAAATTATCAGTTTGTGGAATCGCTATTAGTAATCGTTAAAGAAACTCCTGAGGGAGTTTCTTTTTTTGATGTATGCGCGAGGACTCTTCGTGTTATGCGCTGTGTTGAATGCCCATGCTGTTGGGCGTAAGTGCGAAATAAGCATCGTCCGTTCCTCCGCTGCGGAGTACCTTACCTTTGCTGCCTCAATAGGAGACGACAAGAACAGCATTGAAATGCGCTACGAGGATAAGACCATCTGGCTGACGCAAAGGATGATGGCTGCCTTGTGTGACGTAGATGTACGAACCATCTATGACCATATCAAAAAATATATTCTGATTCTGAATTGGAACAGTCGGCAACTATCCGAAAATATCGGAGAGTTCAGCCGGAAGGCTCCCGTCAGGTTGCCCGTGAAGTAAACCATTATAATCTGCAAATGATTATCTCAGTTGGCTTCAAGGTGAATAACGAGCGAGCTGTGCAGTTTAGAAAATGGGCCAACCATATTGTAAAAGATTACACCATTCAGGGCTGGGTCCTGGATGACGAGAGCCTGAAAGCCTTCTTTGAGAAGTTCTTCGAGATTGAATAAGGAGGCTACCATGCCAAGGCAAAAGAAAGATGGCCGCCATATCAATTACTTTTGCAAACGAGAATAGGATTGCACCAGGCAGCACCCATTGACAACCCTATTTATGCGGTTTATAATATATATATATATTATTTATCCCTTTTCAGCCGTATGACCGCATGGTCATTTCTCCATCCATTGTTCTTTTTGTTGTGCAAACAAAAAGAACACCTCAACACCTTTCAGGGTGCTTATATAGATTTCAGAAACATAAATCATGACGGAGCAGCAATGCTCGGCCTTTTTTTGTGTTTCCAAACCCTGCAACGGCCGTATAGGTCGATGACATAAAAAAGAAACTACAGAAGCAATTCACCCATTAAAAGGAGGACAAAATGAAAAGCGAAATCACAAGCGGTCTGGCATGCCACCTCATCTCAATGGCCGTTGGCAGTTCACTCACTGCAGGTTCCTTTATACTTGCCTTTAGCGTAATGTCAAAAGGGCCCATAACAGCGGAAGCGAGCTATGCGCCCGAGGCCAACACGAAAAAACAGGGCATTATCACCGAGGACGAAGAGTTGTCTTTATCGGGAGACGAAATCGCACCGAATTTCTCTATTGCTTCCGACACGGCTTCTACCGCTGATGCTGCAGCTTCTGAAAGCGTTTCTGTCGCTGAAGAAAGCGATAAGGGCACAAAGAGGTCAGGCGAAGCAAAGAACCCGGTCAAAAAGCAACAAAAAGTCGACGACTGCCCCGATGGGTCTTGCGCTGTACAAGCATCAGTATCCAGCGGCGGCTGGCGTCTTCAGGTGCAGGAGTCGCCCGATAATTGGGTCACTCAAGCCTCAAGCACTCCTGTGGAGATAGAGCCGATGACTGTGATTGCCGTCGCAGAAACTCCCGCCCCCGAAGGGGCTGTCGTGGTAGTTAACGACGGTTCTGCAAATACTCGGCCCGAACCCACCCCTACACCGGTTGCAGAAACCAATGAAAACGGCTATGTGCTGTTATCAGAGGAGGAAATGAACGACATACTCAATAGCTTGGGATGGTAGCAACGTGCGACTTGTTCCGCTGCAAATCTGAAAAGATAGAAAGCGGCACTTTGAGCACGCATAATTCAAAAAAATGGAAGGAGATGTGTTTTGATGATAATAGACGCCGATAGAAGCTGCGGGCGCTCAATTTGAAGCATTCCCAAAGGCTGCTGCCGGTTTGTCTTATATCTGCATAGCGCAGATTCACGAAACAAAAAAACGGAGAAATAGAAGGAGCTGCGTTGCAAAACTCAGCTCTTTCCCGTTTTCATTAGAAAAAACAAAGTCGATTAAGGGAGAAAAAATCATGAATACCTGCAAAACTTTCCGTATAAAAAACAGACGGCGCTTTTCCGCGTTCGTAACCATAGTCAGTAGCATCTTTACAGTCTTTGGCATATGCCTTATTCTACTGTTCTTTGGCTGGTATCAGCGGCTGTCAGCAGAAGCGGTCTGCGCCATTTTTTCAGGGCTGCTTGTATGCCTGTGCATAGCTCTCTATGCCGTCAGAGGCATCGCGGTGGCCTTAACAAAGAATAGGCGGCGTCCCGCAATAATCCTGGAATACGACAGGCAGGACGACGAGTGACGTTAGAGTCCGCAATGCTCGAAGGCTCTCCCGACAAGAGGAGAGCCTTTTTGTTGTTTTTGGAGATACCAGGCTCATCTCGGGAGAGTGGGGAAGTATTCAAAGACGGGAAAATGAGGACTTCACATGCAACTGCGCAAATGGTATAATCTTTGTAAAACATCAACGTCTTTTACGTTAAAGACGATGCTGCCGCAAGGGGAAGAAAGAATCAATATGATAAAGAAAGCTACAGCATGGACTTTGCTCATATCCATATGCGCCATCATTCTTGTGGGGTGCCAGCCTGCTGTTCCGGACGAGATAGTTCAGATTGAACTGCCCGGGGGGGGAGAAGCGCCGACGGAAAGCGAGAGCGGGTTGATTGATGAGAATAACGATTCCTATCTGACGGTGATTGGATTTTCTGAGCCGGTTCCCGTAATAACCCCCGAACCACAGGTATCCACAGAGCCTATTGTTGCGTCTGTCTCTGATGGCAGCGGGGAAGCCACGGACCCCGTTCCGACCTCTACGCCAAAGCCGACTAAAAAGCCCGCCGCAACGGAATCACCGACCCCGGTGCAGGCAGCCTCACCATCACCCACGCCATCGCCCACACCGCTTCCGTCGAATTCCCAGGCGGCGAATACCCCCGTTCCTACCGCAGCTCCAACTGTTGAACCCACCATAGAACCAACGACCGCTCCACAGTACAGAAAAACAATAAAGGGCGCCGGCAATCAGCACAGTTTCACTGCACAAACTTTAAGCGGCGCGACGATAAACAGCAGCAGCCTGTTTGCAAGTGCTGATATAACCATGATAAATGTCTGGACGACCTACTGTAATCCCTGCATACGGGAAATGCCGGAGCTGGGCGCGCTGGCGAGTAAATACTCTGACAATGGAGTGCAAATTCTGGGTATAGTCTGCGACGTCAATGACGCAAACGACGCACTGGGTGAAACGGCACGCGCCATAGTAAGCCAGTGTAACGCCAATTATCCGCACATGATTTTGTCAGAAAGCCTGAAGGGAGATATCCTTAGGGGCATATCCTCCGTTCCTACCACCATGTTCTTTGACAATGAGGGCCGCTACCTCTGCTCAAACATCGTCGGAGCAAAGAGCTATGACGGATGGGCAAAAGTATTGGACGATTTGCTGGGAAAGGCCGAGGCACACGCCGAGTTGCCGGCGCCAACTCCTACGCCGTGCTTCGGACCTGTCTGATAGCTGTTATTGTGCGGCAGGCATTGCTGCAGGGCGTATAAATGTGTAAACAGAAACATTACCAAAAAGAGAGAGGCGTAATCTGCACCGGCAGAGGCACGAGGGTTTGAATATGCTGGACGATAATACTGTCGCTACGTCATGGACGCAGCGACAGTCGTTATTGTCAAATACAAAATCATCATTGCTACTGGTTGTCCGTATGCGGCCTCGATGGTATAATATTCCTATTAACGAAAGAGTGGGAGGAGGGCCGTGTGGAGAGACTCTATACCGCCAAGTACTGCGTATCCAGGGCAGTTAGGAAGTACGGCGTTCGCCCCGAATGGGTTTGGGAAGCGATGGACCGATGTTTTGGCGTGGCCAAAGGGGATGGGGGAAAGCTATGGAAGAGCGAGAGGGATTCGCTTGACAGGTATATAGAGATGTGTCTGCAGGACAAAGGCGCGAGCCTGCCGCCGCGATAGTCTGCTCTTTTCCCGGTTCGGCGTCTTTACATTTCACGCTTTTTGTTATATAATCATTGCATAATAATCGATTCAGCCATCTATCGTGATTTAAAAACGCCCTTTATTTGAGGGTCTATCTGCAGAGTCGCAGAGAAAAAAAGAATAACACGGAAACAAAGACAGAGAACAGCTTATTCTCATGTCTTTTTTTGTGCTTGAAAAAGAAAGGGGGGTATCTATTTATCTTTCACGACGGCTGGAGGAGAAACGCTCAAAAAACAAAAAGGAGGATTATACCCATTGACAAATGCAAGAAAGAACGACCCCAAAATGCTAAGTACCAATTATTTTTGGGAGCTTTACCAAAAGTGGGATGACGCCGGGAAAAACACGATATGGGGAGTCGCCCAATCAAACTATGTCATGCCGGAAAGAGGAGTTATCGCCGTATCGACAGCATCGCACGGCGGGATAATGATGGAACAAGCATATGCGAGGCGCCTGCTGTCGCCTCGCGGATACGCTCTTGGCGCGCAATCCTGCGAAAAGGGCTGCAAAGGCTGGCTTTTTTATGAGGAAGATATCGACGAGTGCATCGTCCTGTACGAACTGCTGGAGCGTGGAGAACCCGAGTTTTCTATCTGCGCTGCTCTTCGATACGATTATCGCGGCGCAGGGGAACTAAGACGCTCACTGGAAACATCCCTGGCACGCCACTATGAACCTTATATAAAGTACATGGAAGCCCGGCGAAAGAGGCTTCAGAACAATCGAAGCAAGGCTCTGGAAAAGGATGTATATTGTGCGTTTTCCGAGAACAAATGCATTACTACCGGCGAAACAGAGGAGAGGCTCATACTCGGGGTGTACGAGACCGCAGACCAGGCAATAGCCGCCATCGAATACGAAGCCGCTTTACAAAAAAAAGAGATGGGATATAGCGTAAAGTTGGACATATCCAGCTCCCGAGATATCGATTATCGAGTTATCGTCTCTCACACCAATTCCATCAGCGGGCTGTGTTATGAGGACACGCTCTGGTACGAGCAGACAACGTATTTTTCGGCCGAAGCACCACTGGGAAAATACTGCTAAAGCAAAAAAAGCGATTTGTTCCGCGTAGAGAAAGGAGATTTTATTATAATGAATTGCAGAAGAGTATTATACTTTATAAAACTACCACAGTACACCGAAGGTAAAGGCTGGACTACTGAGGCCGCAAAGGAAGCCTTTGAGAAGGATATCTGTTCACTGTTTGCTAAGGATGGCTGGACGATTGCCGCTCCCGGCAGCAGCGGCGCCTGCTACACAGCAACGACCAGCGATGGGGACGGCAAGCTTTTCCTGCACCCCCTGGTAATAGCCGGATATGTCAAAGAGGACTTGATTCCTCACATAGAAGAGGTGCTTCGCAACGGCGCTACCTTCAGGTATGAAGGGAATCGCGTCACCGGCATAGTGTACGACAAGAACGACGAAGAGTACCGGGCATACCTGGATTCCAAGAGGGAGGAGATAAGGCAATTTCTCATCGAGAAGCTGTTCCCGGGCGCAAGAAAACGAAAAGGCGCCACTGCAGATATGCTGGAGGGCAAGCTGATAGTAACCGTCAGGAAATTCCGGCTGGAGCGCAAGTGCAGCTATGGCGGCGTGATTTCTTCTTCCGATATAGACTGGATTTACATAGAGGAAATACTGCATCAGATGGTAAGCGACGGTGAAATAGTAAAACGAAACGACAAATACTATCTTGCTGCAAAGAAGCGCCGCACTGCCCCACAGAAACCGGCTCGCAGCGATGCCCGAGACCTTGTGGAAGCGGAAAAGCCCAAGGATGAGGAACGCAAGTCGAAGTTCAACATAGTGACCAAGGCCGGCGTATTCGACGTCAGAGAAGCGTATAGCGCGGAGGATGCGCTGTGCGACTTTGCGGCGACGATGGATTTGGACATGCACCAATATTTCGAAGCGATGCCCGTGACCGAAGAAAGCACCGGCGAGGAGAGAGCGGCACCCAAGGATGCGGACGCTGACCGGCATGGCGCCGAAACCGGGCAAGAAACAGAATAAAGGGGAAAGGAGACGATTATATGGGATATACCATTATCGACTGCCGCACGTTTATAAAGACTACTCGCGGCATCATTCCCCTCGTTCTGGGAGGTAGCAACAACTGCTACGACATTGTGCGCGGCAAAGATTTCAAGCTGCGGGAATTACGCGAACGCTATTGGTCCGTGCTGCTGGACTTGGTGGAGCTGCCGGAAGAGGAAATTTTGGCGGAATTCGAAAACCTCATTCCCGACAACAGCATCGAGTGCTGGGTATATAACGGCAAGTGGCTCAACGGCGCCCAGGCGCAGAAGTGGTTTGCACGCGGCGTAAAGGACGCTGCCCCGCTGGAGGACATTCTTTCCAGCAACCCCGGCGTCCGCCATCTCTTGCTTGCTCTTATGTCGTATGCGTCCAGCGAGCGGCTGCTGGAGCGGCGCGTGAAGACCACGGACGAGCTGGAAGTCTGGCTGGATGAAGCCCGTGAAACGGTAAAGGAGCACGAGGGCTATCATATCTTCATGTCCTTCAGCGACCTGCGGCGCGGAGAGCGACTTCGTCCTGTCAGAAAGACAGAGGTGAGGGGGCCGCTGGTAGTGCAAAAGCGCGGCTATGGCTACGTTGCGGTTTTCAATAAAAAGGATGGACACATGACCGTTCAGTATGTCAAGGACGCCAGAGCAGCCATAATCTATCCCTCCGCAGAGGCAGCCGCCGAAGCGATGGGCGACCTTATAGGCCGGTTTGGGCTTGAGTTAAAGAGCGTAACTCACAAAATGATGGCCCCGCGCCCTTATGCCGTTCAATGTACGAGCGGCGCATATGCGGGCAAGTACCTGCAAAAAACCGTACGAAACGGCCTGATGTATACGTCTTTCGCGAATCAGGCTCAAAAGTTCGTCAGCGAAAAGGACGCCGCAGTAAAGATTGCCGCCTTGCAGGGAAGATTCGACAGCGCACAGTATCTCGCGCCGATTTATATTGAAGGATAATTCTATAAACAGCTCGCGGTTCAGGGGCAATAAATAGTAATAGCTGAACCAGCGCCGGCATCGCCCATAAACCAGGGTCTGCCGGCTTTTTCATGCAAAAACACGGCTGAAAAGACCGCGCCAGACCTCCTGAGCGCCCGCAGGAGAGGATTGCCGGCGCACAGCAGTAGGGAAGTGGGGCAAAGGCAAAAAGAACGGACAGCAGGCGTCTGGCGGCAAATATGCCCATTGCGAGCTGGGCAGGGAAACGCCCGCAGGCAAATTAAAAGGCAGCGCCGCCTTCAAGGAAAGGCACCGCCGCTCATATCCGAAGCACAGAAGGCAACAGGGAGTCCCATTATTTCTTCCGAAAATCAACATTTAACGAAGTTATTCCCGCCTCCCGCCATCCACTGCTAATGCTTCGCTTGCTCACGCTGCGCTCGCATACGGCCGCTTCCCAGCTTCTTTGTCAGCACCATCCGACTTCCGTTCCTTACGCCTGACGCACTTCCATCCTCGCAGCTCCTAAATCCACTGTGTCCATTGTCCTTCTTGTCCCGGCAAACCACCCCATATATAAATCAATCGCCCGCCGCGCCATATAAAACCCGGAAAAATAAAAAGAAAAAGGTAAAGAAAAAAAGAAAAGTGAAAAGGGAGGAAAAACCGCGGTGTAAATAATAGAACATAATTATAATATATAGATAAAAATAAAAGAAAAATAAGAGAAAAAAAGGAGCTGCCAGCGAGGGATACAGCGGTAAAACCAGGGGCAGATGGAAGAAAAAAACGACTGCAGAACCTCGGAATTACCGCCCGGAAACGGGTTGTGGAGCGCATAAACATATTAAACCGCAGCAAAAACCACCGATAGCAATAATCCAGCCGGTCGAAAGGCGGACGCACCAGCCGGGGAAGACCCCCGCAGGGGGTCGAGCCGGCGTTATTGATGGGAGATTTAGGGGCGGGAATAACTTCGTTAAATGCAGGTTTAGCGAAATTATATGTGGGTTTCGAGGTTGATATGTCTCTGCTGGACCGCTTCGCCGTTCTTTAAGCTCGCTTCGCGGCCCACTGCGTTTTTTGACGCCATGCCCCGCTCCTGTGCCTCAACTTTTTTGCTGTAGAATGTGCTCTTTCGGCAAGCCCGAAGACACGCGCAACAAAAGTCGGGAAGTCCGCCGCATCATCGCGGCATGCGTTCTTCTACTTCACTGCGAAGAAACAACCGGTTCTTGGCCGATTGTTTTATCGGATGCAGCTTTTCCCTCCGTACAAGGTCATCTATGTTCTGCCTGGTACAGTTGAGCATATTCATCACCTCGGCAGTGTTTATCACCCTATGCTCCACGAAACTTATAAAGTCATCCGCGCTCAGAGGGACCGTCTCTCCTTTTGCGTACAGTGTTTCATATGGTATGTTGAGCGATTCACCCCAACACGCACCGTGTCCCCCCGGCTGCAGCCTGACCCTGTTGAAATGGTCGTCGCTGTTGAGTATGGGCGCAAAGGTCCTATCCTCTCCGAGCATTTCGTACAAAGAACATTTTTTCACGCTGCCATCCCTGAAAAAAACCAGAAGGTTCTTCCCTGCCAACGGTATGACGTCCTCTACCTTCCTGCCGAACCGCATTACAAACTCTGCCGGCAGCTCCGCCTCCGATACCGGAGCTATGTAGCAGTTATCCTGTGGGCACCGCCCCTCTGACAGCTCCAGCAGCCTGCATTCATCGTATTCCTTCAGCCCGTTATCCCTCAGTATCTGGCCGATATTCTGTCTATCAGCCGGTACTATCCGCTGCTGCACCCATACACGGCTCCAATAGGAGTTGACGGTCCTCTCCCCCCTCTTCAGGAACGACGACAGTATCAGCGGGGTCTCCCATGGGTCAGCGTCCGCCGGCAGTTCAATATAGAAGCTGCCCCCTTTTTCATAATAAAAAAGATAAGCTATATCTCTGTTGTCCTTATCCCCCGCGTCTCGTATTGCGAAAATCTTCATATACCTTCCACCGCCTCCATATCATGTCCCATATTTTGTCCAGCCACAATCTGGGCATAACCCCATCCAGGTCCTCTAAGAGTATGTCCCTATGTTCCTCGGTAAGCCGGTTGAACGCCGGGAACGCGTCCGCCGGTATGAGTTCGAGGTTCCTTCTGGTTGACCTTGAACCTACAAAGCACTGCACCGGCTTATCCTCCATCGGGTCAAATTTTTGCACCTGCTCCTCCGTGTGGCAGTTGAACAGCAGCGATAGCCCGTTGTCGAATATGGGCGCCAGCCTTACCGTCTTTTCCTTGCTGTTACGAAGAACCTCCATATTAGCCCCGTGCCGGTCCCTGTTGAGAATCAGGAAATCCACTGCGAGGAACTGGTATACATACTCTCCCCACCCGTTTCTCAAACAAAAGTCCATCGGCGTCTCGTCAGGCCGCTTTTCAACGCCATGGTACACGTCCAGCGCGACTTTTGTTTCGCCCCGCTTCTTGAAATCCTCTGATGCGCACAGGTAGGTTTCGACCTTCCTGCCTTCTACTATGATATCCGCATGTATAAGGCTGTAATTCAGATGCTCCACACCCAGTATGCTCAGCAGCCTGTCTGCAATTATCTCATTGACGCATTCGTGTCCCGTTACGCCTCTCTGGTTATCGTAATTGGAAAGCTTATAATACACCTTAGGCTCTCTCAGGTCATCGGTCGCTTTCAAAAAAGAGCCCGCCGTTCCAGAAGAAGAACGGATGTGCGTCCATGACAAATGGGTCATGTCCTGCTTATCTTTTATTACCTGTGCCATCTTACCATCTCCTTTTAAGATTATTGTAATTAACTACTTGGTATATGTCAAGTAGTTGTCATTATAATAATTTGTATAATATCACAGAATAATTATAGAATGTAAATCATTTTTGTTGACACGCTTTTTCAGACATGTTATTATAAGCATGAGGTATAATATGCCCTCCTGCAAGGGCCTCTCGAATTCTTATAAGGAGGAATCACTCGTGCCTAAGAGGTTTTTCGCTGCCACGGACTTAAGCCCTTGCCTTCTTTGCGTCGGGGTTGCTCATCCTTGCTGCACTACGTATTCCCGTACTGCAGCAGGTCTTTATGCCAACGGGCGAAAATGATTGATATATCCGATTCCTCCTCCGTATCGAGCTGGCCTGCAGAGCTGCGCGACATCGTAAAGCTCTTTGCGGCCGATGCGGGATATGGCAGCAGGCCGCAGGCGAGCATATTGGGCGGGCGTCTTACTATATCCAGCCCGCAGAATGAAGTCGTCATTTTGCTTACGGAACCCGACAGATACCTGACGGTACTCAGAGCCAGGTTCGCCCACCATGAGCAGCGCCTTATATCCCAATTTGAGTCATTGCTGTTAGCGGTGGTCAGGGCCTACTCCTACCGTGGGTACGAAATATCCGCGCTTATAACGCCGGATATGCAGACCTACAAAAGCCGTGTAGTGGAAGTCTTTCCCCCGCTCGTGGAGCCGGGCGAAGCCTCAAAAGCCATGACGCCGCTCCCCTACCCTTCCCCTGCGGCTTTGGGACCCGCGTCGCTTCCCTCGGCTCCGATTTCCTTCATCGATGGGGACAGTGCTGATTTCCCATTTTCAAAGACGCTCATATTGCTGCAGGATATAGACTGCTTGATTCCCGCTTATGAGGTCTTTACTCAGGCGGGAGCCGGCTCCGGGAAAAGCCGCATGATTGGCTGGAAGAAAAACGCCCGTTACTATCGCTGCGTTTCCAGGTCTGGCGGCAAATACGAGGATAAGGCGTGCAGGGTCCCTCCGTCGTGGCTGGAACGGCCGGTCGTGGAAATAGTTGCCGGCGACAGGCAGCCCGTGCGCATAGTGGTTGGGAATATCGGCAGAAAGGCGAAGGCGTTATTGGATGTGTGATTGTATTCACCCCATATTGGGTTTACAATTACAGGTAAATAACCGAAAGGAAGGAGACTTAAATAGTCAAGAACCCGCCACTTAAACTCCGAAGAGTTTTGAAGTGGGGGCTTGTGGAAAACAACAAACCTGCTTGACTGCCCTAAGTGCTTCGGGCACTGCGTTACCCGGGAATAGATAGGCGCCGGCGGACGCGCATCCGAATCTGCCGCTCTGCGGTGTGTGGTTAAACGACTCTGAGGGTAAGGAGCGGTGCCGCGCATACAAAACCCTGGGATAACATTGGGGGCGGATACCTGACAGCCGAAAGGCTGTGCGGCTTATCATTAGCCGCACAAAAAATCAAAAGGACCTGACAAACAAATCAAAAAAGAAAGGAGGACGGGCAGTTCCACACCCACCTACAGAAGTTGAGTGTACACTTGCCTAACTTTAGATGAAAATGAACGATGAAAAAGGATGCAGAGAGGCAAAGGCGCTTTCCCAGCGGCTGGCCGAGCTCAACAATGCGGCCTTGGAAAACGACTGTAATCCCGAATGGCTCATTCGCGCCATGTATGAGATGCAGTCTTATCTGGAATCCTGCGAAAAAGACGCCCTCACGCCTTCCTTCGAAAGCTATATAAGCATTCTGGAAGATGTATACAGGGCTGTAGGAAGCGACGACTATCAGGACGGCTGCGAAGCCTATTCTCGATTCCTAAAGGAAATATCCGCCTTTTCCTCCCAGAACAACAGCTTCGTCCGCTCGGCTGACAACGAAACGCCGCGTGTAGAGGCTATCCTGTTCCATAACAGGGAGTCTATAGTCTCTGTTATCCAAACCATAGGCGAATATTTCAATGAATGCCGCGCAGCAGGTACTGCTCCCGCTTATACGGACATGCTGGAATATCTTGAAGACAGAGCGGCGGAAGACCTCGAAAATAAAGCGATTGACGACTTTTACAAAAAAGACTGAAGGCATTTCGTTATGCTTGGCAGAAAAGGAGGTGAACGGCCATGCCGGATTCATACGATAACCAGCAATACCGATATTATACGGTCCTGCTTCGCGATATCATCAAGGAGCTCCCCCCTTATGCAGGCGAGTTCTTCCAGGGCGCGGAAATCACCACATTGGTGCGTACCCGCTACGCCTATGCAATTGACATCCGGACATTTCTCAGGTATCTGGTCAAGGAGACGCCCCTTGGCGAGCAGGTGAGCGATATACGGGAAATCTCTCTTGCACAGTTGGATTCTCTTTCCACTACCGATATAGAGGCTTACGCGTCTTACCTCTCCTCATATGTGGACGAGGACGGCGCCGCTGTTACCAACAAGGCGTCCGCAAAGGGGCGCAAGCTGGCGTCCATTCGCGCCTTTTATCGGTACTTTGCCAAGCGCGGCAGCATAATCAACAACGCCCCCTCCCTTATAGATATGCCAAAGCTGCGGGACAGGGCGATAATAAGGTTGGAGCCCAATGAGATAGCGCTGCTGCTCGACGTGGTACAGTCCGGAGAGGGCCTGTCTGACCGGCAGAAGCAGTTTCATAAGATGACGGAAAAGCGCGACTTGGCCATATTGACTCTTTTTCTCGGTACAGGTATCCGCATTTCGGAACTCGTCGGTATAGACATAGACGACGTGAATTTCATATCCGATGAATTCACCGTCATGCGCAAAGGCGGGAAGCAGGATATACTCTCCTTCGGGACCGAAGTCCGCAAGGCACTCCTGGACTATATGCTCGACCGCGAGAAGATGACCGCTATACCCCGCGACATCAATGCCCTTTTCCTCTCCCTTCATCACAAGCGTATTACCACCAGGTCCGTCGAGAATCTGGTTCGCAAATATGCCGCCATCGCTGCGCCCAACAAACGCATATCACCTCATAAGCTCCGCAGCACATATGGCACCCAACTGTATAATGAGACCGGCGACATCTACCTCGTTGCAGACGTTCTGGGACACAAGGACGTAAACACAACCAAGAAGCACTATGCTGCCATCTCTCAGGACCGCCGCAGGCTCGCCGCCCGCATAGTAAAACTCAGAGACGACGAACCCGAAGACGGCAAAATAAACGACGTTTTCGGCGATGTCTCAAACAACCATACCGCAGGATAACGCCTCCCGTTGCTATCCTATACGAAAGCGCCTTCTCTCAATGCCGGGAGAGGCGTTTTCCTTTCAGAGAGCAGCCATTCCCCGATGGTTTTGCGTTCTTTTTTATGATTTTTTTGTGTGCCATAAAACCATTGTGTCATGTGGCATTTTCTTATTTATGTGCCACAAAACATTTTCACACCATGTTCTAATAACCATAAAACAAAGCCTTAAATTTTTTTGAATTTAACTTAAAAAACCCTTGTATCTGCGATTTTTATTGTGATACCATGAGGGTAACAACAACGTCTTTATCGTTGATTACGTTTTGTATTTTTCGAAGAAGGGAGATGCACCGGAAGGTCAAGAACCCGCCACTTTAACTCCGAAGAATTTTGAAGCGGGGGCTTGTGGAAAACAACAAACCTGCTTGACTGCCCTAAGTGCTTCGGGCACTGCGTTACCCAGGAATAGATGGGCGCCGGCGGACGTGCATCCGAATCTGCCGCTCTGCAGTGTGTTGTTAAACAGCTCTGAGGGTAAGGGGCTGTGCCGCGCATATAAAACCCCGGGATAACATTGGAGAAGGATACCTGACAGCCGAACGGCTGGGCGGCTTATCATTAGCCGCACAAAAATCAAAAGAACCTGACAAACAAATCAAAAAAGAAAGGAGGATGGGCGGTTCCACACCCACCTACAGAAGTTGAGTGTACACTTGCCTAACTTTAGATGAGACTGCAAAGAATCCAGGCCGGTTTTTTCACAACGATATTGCTTTTTTGTCTTATCGCTACACCGGCCTTCGCATCAGCGCAAGTCATAACGACAACCACTATTAACATGCGGAATGGCCCTGGTATGAGCTATTCGATAGTAGGCGTCATACCCAACGATACGATGCTTCAGGTCTTAAATCAGGTAGGAAGCTGGTACGAGGTGCGTTACAACGACGCCTCTGGCTATATAAGTAAGAACTATGTTCGAAGTGCAGTGAGTCAGGGTACTGCATCGTCCAACGTTCTTATAACTGCCATGATAAACATGCGTTCCGGCCCTGGCTCCTCTTATCCTAAGGTCACTACTGTCCCCAAAGGGGTAATTGTCCCCTTGTTGGAACAGGATGGAGCCTGGTGCAAAATCCTCTATAACACGAGCGAGGGATATGTGAGTTCCGTTTACGCTTCGCCCACCTCCGAAGAGCCAACGGATACCAGCGTTTCCGGCATGAATGTAAAAGCCCTCGCCATGGTAAACGTGAGAACCTCCTCTTCCTCGACTTCGCCGAGGTGTGGTGTGATGTATCCTGGCGATATAGCGGAGCGCAAAAGCGAGATTAACGGATGGACAGAAATAAACTACAATGGCGTTTCCGGGTTTGTTCCGTCAAGTTATTTAACTACCACTAATGATTCCCCCACTCTGGGGGTCAGTGGCTCGGATATAACTATTATAGTCAATCCAAACACTCCCCCTCCCTCTTCACAACCAGGTGAAGAGCCAACGCCTGTCATCACCCCTATAATTACCCCTATCCCCACGCCGGCATTTACTCCAAAGGCAACGCCTAAGCCCACGGCTAAACCTACCGTTGCCCCAACGCCGCTTCCTGTGGCAACGCCTACGCCTAAGGTAATTACTCCAAAGCCCACCGCAGTAATCACGCCAAAGCCGACTCAAAGACCTACGCCGACTCCAACCATAAGACTTACGCCAGTGCCAACTATAAGACCGACGCCGACGATTCGACCCACACCGATGCCGACTCAAAGACCTACGCCGACACCGACGGTGCGCCCCACTCCGACGCCGACGGCAAAGCCTTCGCCGGTCGCAACGCCTGTTCCTGCTTATAAAGTTCAAGAGTGGCACTGTGATGTTGACACCGGGGAGCGAATCAGCGATATTATTACTCACTATGTCACGAGCGGAAGCTACCTTTCCCTTCACGCCTCCTCCATTTCCGGATATACGCACGTAAAGACCTCTATAAACGGAAGGGATACCACGGCCGCATATGTAAAGGTGGAAGGCAATATCAATATCTGCTATTCACACAAGAAAGCCAGTATTGTGTATTCGAATGGCACTTATGATGCTAATTACGCTCAGGAAGTAATAGCTCTGCTCAATAAGGAGAGGAAAAATGCCGGACTTGGAACGCTTAAGATAGATTACGCTCTGACCGAAGCTGCAAAAATAAGAGCTGACGAAGCAACGGTTTCCTTCTCTCACACCCGTCCCGACGGCAATCCTTTCTGGACCGTTGACGCATCCTGCGTATACGGCGAAAATCTGGCCTATGGCACAAGGCTGAGCCCTCAGAATGCACATGCCGGCTGGATGGCGTCAAAAACCCATAAAGATAATCTGCTTAAGCCTGGCTATAAGACCATAGGAGTCTCTGCCTACAAGATTGGTAATCTCATATACTATTGTGAGCTATTCGGTTATTAAATAACTGCTTTTTTAGGGAAGCTGCACCGGTTGCGGCTTCTCTTTCTATTACCTCATATCACATTATATGACGTATTTTATATTTCTTTTATACGTCTTTTATATTTACGGTGCAACTTCTAATTCACCCTCCTAACGTCTTTTTCACGTCTTTTATATTTCCCCGTTTATGCTTATTTTGTTTTACAACGTCTTTTCCACGTTTTTTACATATCCCATCTATAAATTGTCTGTATTACTTGGAAATACTTGCAAAAAAAGAGGACGATGTGTTATAATCGTCCTCGTAAAGGCTATTGTCCCGCGTTGGTAGCACGGGACGATATGAAGGGACATCTTATCGTCCCAGACCCGCATCCGGGTATTCCACCACCCGATACGGCGTGACAGCAACTCCACTGACTGCCATCACGGATATAGATATTATATCCCGAATTGCGCACATCGTCAACTTGCTTTGTGGACTAAAGGTGGAGAAATCCACCTTTTTTTGTGTTATTTTGCGGCTATCCAAGGCTTCAAAAGGTGTTTCAATCCTATAGAAAGGGTTATTTTCTGCAAATGTCGGAACAAGGTACAGACTTCGCTTTGATGAATCACCTGGACAACCAAGGTGCTTCTTCTGCTGCGGAAATACGTAGCGGCAATTTTCTGTCCCTTGACCAGATATATTCCAAAGGCTTCGGCGTTATTCCAAAATTTGTTATGGAGGATTCTTCCCTCCCACTTAAATCAAAAGCGCTTTATGCTTATATATGTGCCCTTGCCGGCAGAGGAAACTCCGCATTCCCGCTTCGGGAAACCATATGCGGTCATCTCTGTTTTTCCGAAAGCACCTACAAGAAGCATTGCTCTATTCTCACAAATGCAGGCTATATACGCATACATCAGCGCACCAAGCTCAACAAGAACAACCACTTCTGTTACGGCAGCAATACCTATGAGCTGGTATCCTCTCCCCCCTCCTATATACGCTACTGCGAGGGAAAGGTGGACGAATACGGGCAGAGCTTCGTATCCGGTGAAGGAATAGAGGGCGCCGGTTACGGCACTATTCCCTATTATGTCATGTGCATGAAGAACCTTTCTGCCGATGCAAAGGCTGTGTACGCTTACCTTTGCTCTCTGTGCGGCGCTGGCGAACTCGCATACCTGTCATATGCCGGAATTTCCAACATTCTCAATATATCCCGCAACAGTACGGACAAGTACATGAAAGCCCTCATTTCGAGCGGTCTCATAACTATAACCCAAATGCGCAAGCCGGATGGAACCTACGGCCTCGGCCGCTGCGTGATAAAGAAGAAAATAGCTACTGCCAGCGAGCGTGTTTCCTCTATGGAAACATACCAAAACCCAGCCGAACCCCAAAAACTATACCGCGCAGAAAATGCTTACGAACCATCTCCCTCGCGGGGTATAAATGGTTCTTATATTACCGAACCCCAAAATTTAACCCACGCAGAAAATTCAGGTGTTTCCTGTGTTAATTCTAAAAACGACTTCGGTGAATGTGAAAAATCGGCGGTTTTGACCGGACCCCAAAAAACCGCCCACTCAAAAAACCGCCCACTCAAAATCCATACCACATACCATAAACCGTCTTATACCATAAACCAAGATAATTCTTCTATCAATCTATCAGATAAGAATCTTACATTGCCTTCTCATAAGGATAGATGGATTGAAGGAGCTACCGAATCCCTGTATTTAAGAAACGGAAATTCCGTAGCCATGCTTCCTCTGTGGAAGAGGGTAATAGAAGCATATAAGATGCCTTCATATACCATTGATGAGCTCCTTTCAGATGTGGTAGATGAATACAAGGCCAGAGCACTTCAAGCGTGCTGGTCTGCCGCCGCTGCAACCATGAGAGCTGCTAACGTAGGACAAGACCAAATTCTTGGCATGGCAAAATGTGGCGCCCCTTCCCTCCCTACCGTTCTTATGACATGGGCAAATGCGGCTAACGAAGCCATGTCGGCAAACAGGAATAACGATTTTGACGCCGCCCTATACCTCTTAACCGGCAACAGTGATTATCCAATAGAATCTCTTCCGGAGTCTGTGGTAGAGGTAATACGTGTTTTCGCTGATATAATGGAAACCGACATCTTCGGCAGCTTCCGTATAAACGGTCACAGCATACCAGCTTCTAAGGTCAGGGCTGAAGTATCAAAGCTCAAGCTGGATGATATAGAGGAAGTGGCCGACAGATATCTTTCCCAGGAGGGAGAAGTAAAGAAGTTTAGGGAATATATAACGGCCATGCTCTTTAACCAGAGCTTTGGAAGGTTGCTTAATGTTCAAAAACAAGTAAAATCCCACGTCTGCGGGAGCAAAAATAGCGGCTGTACGGCAAAGAAAAACAATTTTGTAGATTATCCTCAGAGACAATATTCAGATAGCGAACTGGCTCAAATAGGGATTAAGCTGATAGACGATAATGATTCTTAACACTCCCACCCCCGGCTAAAGCCGGAGGGATTAAAGTGGAAGAAGGAAAAATTTTTTAATATAACGTTATTGATATAAAAGACGTTATTGTGGTAATATGTATGTGTCTATAAAGTCAGACAGAGTGCCACCTTCAAGAGGATACCACTTACCGGAACGTGCCGTAAAGCCCCTGCCTTTAGACATGGGGATATAAGGCACGGTGTTTTCCGCAAAATATTGCATCAGAAAAACGTCTGAAAGCGAGGTGAGATAGTGGAATATTCCTACAAGTTTCGTTTGTATCCTACCGCTGTGCAGAGAG
>ENA-ORNQ01000322-ORNQ01000322.1-human-gut-metagenome-genome-assembly--contig:-NODE-322-length-51646-cov-3.094164_pt1 | contig 51646 bp, 42 predicted proteins | sample MGYA00242116_ERZ509024 | MGnify/ENA primary metagenome ERZ509024 (study PRJEB26280, sample SAMEA2338697) | human gut metagenome | biome: human gut; feature: human-associated habitat; material: faeces...
ATCCGGCTCTCCCAGTTCCATTTTTATGCATTCCATGCCGATAACAAAGCCATTTTTCGGATCGCGCTTATCTTCAGGATTATGATACCCGAGAATCCGTGTGGGATTATTCAAAAGCATAAATTCTATGCCTTCTTCCATTGCATGCTCAACCTCTTCACGCCGGGCCGGAAGTTCATTCAGGGAACGGCGATAAACGATATACACATGCTCCGCACCCAATCGAAGCGCCGTTCTGGCCGCGTCCATCGCCACATTGCCGCCGCCGACAACGGCCACCTTTTTCGCTTTCATAATCGGCGTTGCGGAATCCTCCCGGTAGGCCTTCATCAGATTACTGCGGGTGAGAAATTCATTGGCCGAATACACGCCCTTTAAGGATTCGCCGGGGATGCCCATAAACCGGGGCAAACCCGCGCCGGAGCCGATAAACACGGCCTCATAGCCCATTTCAAACAGTTCATCCACCGTAATGGTTTTTCCGATTACCACATTGGTTTCAATATCCACCCCCAGCTTTTTTAGGGTATCTACCTCTTTTTGAACAATAGATTTGGGCAGCCGGAACTCCGGTATGCCGTAAACCAAAACGCCGCCGGCTAAATGAAGCGCTTCAAATACCGTAACCTTATAGCCCTTTTTTGCCAAGTCCCCGGCACAGGTAAGACCGGAAGGACCGGAGCCTACTACCGCAACCTTATGGCCGTTTGATTCAGGCACAACCGGGTCAGCCTGGGTATGTTCATTGTGCCAATCCGCTACAAAGCGTTCCAGGCGGCCGATTCCCACGGGCTCATTTTTAATGCCGCGCACACATTTAGCCTCACACTGTGTTTCCTGCGGACATACTCGCCCGCATACAGCCGGAAGACTGGAAGACTCCGAAATAATCTGATACGCCGCTTCAAAATCTCCCTCTTTAATCTTTTCAATAAAGGCAGGAATATGAATTTTTACCGGACAGCCGGAAACGCACGGCATATTTTTACAGTTCAAACACCGCATAGCCTCGTCCAACGCCGTTTCTTCACTGTAACCAGTGGCAACCTCCAAAAAATTATGGGCACGTACCTTTGCCTCCTGCGAGGGCATCGGATTCTTTTTCGGGTTCATATTAGCAGCCATCTTATTCCGCCTCCTTTTTAAACAGGTTGCATGCTTCCTCATAGGCATGTTTTTCAAAATCACCATACATACGGCCGCGTTCCATCGCTTCGTCAAAATCGACTTCATAGCCGTCAAAATCAGGGCCGTCCACACAAGCGAATTTTGTTTTACCTCCCACGGTAAGGCGGCAGCCGCCGCACATACCGGTACCGTCGATCATAATCGGATTCATCGAAACAGTAGTTTTTACGCCAAAAGGTTTCGCTGTAGCCACTACAAACTTCATCATAATCAGCGGCCCGATGGTAATGATCTCGTCATAGACCTCGCCCGCCTCCAGCGCCTCCTTTAAAGGCTCGGTAACAACGCCCTTGCGTCCGTAAGAGCCGTCATCGGTCATAACAGTCAATTTGTCGGAAACTGCTGCAAACTCCTCCTCAAGAATCAGCAGTTCTTTGCTGCGGAAACCGATAATCGAATGGACCCGGCATCCCAACTCATGCAGCTTTCTGGCCACAGGCAACGCAATGGCGCAGCCTACGCCGCCGCCCACGATACAAACACTTTTCAGTCCCTCCACCTGCGTAGGTTTTCCCAAAGGACCTACAAAGTCCTGAATGGAATCGCCTTCCTTCTTCATATTCAGCTTTGCGGTCGTCGCTCCAACAATTTGAAAAATGATATCCACAAGCCCCTTTTCCCGATCATACCCGGCAACCGTTAGAGGAATCCGCTCGCCGTCGGCATCCACGCGCAGAATAACAAACTGCCCCGGTTCAGCCTTTTTTGCTACCAGCGGTGCTTCAATACGCATCATTGTCACCGTGGGGTTCAGGATCTTTTTTTCAACAATTTTATACATATTTCCATCCTTTCTCCCGCAAAGCAGGAAAAGGCTCCGGGTATTTCCCCCGAAGCCATTATTAAAAAATTACCGCAGTTTAAAAGTCAACCTCTGTACCATAATAGGTGCATTTTAAAAGCTGCGCCATAACCTCGGGGGTAATCGCCCTGGGGTTAGAACCCGTGCAGGCATCGCCTACAGCGTTGACTGCAATTTCATCAACTTTAGCAAGGAATTCTTTCTCATCCACACCAAACTCCTGCAGCGTATGCGGAATATCCATAGCCGTATTCATATCATCGATCAAACTGCAAAGATTCTCTATCAGCGCCTTTTCGCTATTGCCGGCAAGGCCGAGCATTCTGGCAATTTCCGCATACCGTGCACTGGCCTTAGCTTCATGTGCGTTATATTTGATAACAAACGGAAGATAAATCGCATTTGCACAACCATGCGGAATATGCTGGTTTGCCATTGCGCCTTCATGGAAAGCCGCGCCGGTCTTATGCGCCATAGAATGCACAATCCCCAGCAATGCGTTGGAGAATGCCATTCCCGCAAGGCACTGTGCATCATGCATCTGTGCTCTGGACTCTTTATTTCCCTTATAGGAAGAAGGCAAATAGGCTGTAACCATTTCAATAGCCTTAATAGCCAAAGCATCGGTATAGCTGGAAGCTACCGTAGAAACATAGGCCTCAATCGCATGCGTAAGCGCATCCATACCGGTATGGGCAACCAGCTTTTTGGGCATCGTCTGTGCAAGCTCAGGATCCACAATAGCAACATCAGGCGTGATATTAAAGTCAGCCAAAGGATATTTGATGCCTTTTGCATAATCGGTAATTACGCTGAAAGCCGTAACCTCTGTTGCCGTTCCCGATGTAGAAGAAATCGCACAGAACTTTGCCTTTGTTCTAAGCATAGGAAAATTAAAAGGAACACACAAAGAATCAAAGGTTGTTTCAGGATACTCATAAAATGCCCACATGGCTTTTGCCGCGTCAATCGGGGAACCGCCGCCGATAGCAACAATCCAATCGGGCTGGAATTCACGCATGACCTCGGCGCCTTTCATAACGGTTTCTACCGATGGATCCGGTTCAACGCCCTCAAACAGTTTAACTTCCATACCGGCCTCTTTCAGATACCCGATCGCCTTATCAAGGAAGCCGAATTTTTTCATTGAGCCGCCGCCTACTACAACAATTGCTTTTTTTCCGCTAAGCGTTTTCAAATTCTCCATAGCGTTTTCGCCAAAGTAGATGTCTCTTGGAAGTGTAAATCTTGCCATAGTTTTGTTCCTCCGTTTTTCATTGATTATTTTAGTAATTATTTTTCCAATTACTGTAAGTATTATACACCTTATTTTTTATTTTGTAAATACACTATAATTACATAACACTATATCGATAAATACATATCGATAGTTATTTCAACACAGATATTGCATCGCTGATTGTCTTTTCATAGGCCTCTTTTCCGTACTTATCCACTTCTGCTTTGTTCTTTTCTCCATGGGTCAGGCATCCGGCACCGCCGATACAGCCGCCGATACAGGCCATTCCCTCGATAAAGTTTCCGTCGGCTCTGCCTTTGGCAGCCTTCAAAAGTGCCACCTTACATTGCTCAATACCATCGCAGGCAATAGGCTTTAAGGTAAAATTTTCAAGCTTATGCTCCTTCAGCCCTTGCGCAACTGCGTCGGAAAGCCCTCCGCTGCGGGCAAATATCCGCCCAAAATAAGATGCATTATCCAGCATGCTTTCTGCCAGAGAGGTAATATCGATATCACGGCTGTCAAACAGTGCCTGGAGTTCCTCAAAGGTAATTACGCTGTCGATATACGGCCGCACAGATTCTTTTTGAAATTCCATTTTTTTTGCCGTACACGGACCGATAAAAACAACTTTTGCATTTTCTGTGGTTTCCTTAATATACTTTGCAATCGTAGCCATAGGAGAAAGATTGTGTGAAACATGCATTTTCAACTGAGGAAACTGCTTTTCAATATAATCCACAAAGGCCGGACAGCAGGAGCTTGTTAAAAAGCCCTTTTGTGCAAGTTCGGCGGCTTCAGCATACGCTACCATATCTGCCCCCAATGCTGCTTCCACCACATGATAAAAGCCAAGCTCTTCTATCCCCTTTATTACCTGCCCCAGCTTTGCATATGTAAACTGACTGGAAATACTGGGGGCAACTACGGCATATACCTTATAGTTTTGATTATCCCTGCTTTTTTTCAGAATATCGATCACATCCAGAATAAAGGAGCGATCCGTAATCGCGCCAAACGGACACTGATACACACAGGCACCGCAGGCAATACATTTTCCGTCGTCAATCTGTGCGCTTCCGTCCTCGGCCATCGATATGGCTTTAATTTTACAAGCGCTCTCACAAGGTCTTTTCCGGTTAGTTATTGCCGAATACGGGCATACCTGCGCACATCTGCCGCAGTTAACACATTTTGTTTTATCAATATGTGCCTTCTGCTGCTCATCAAAAGAAATCGCATTTTTCGGGCACACATCCTCACACCGGTGAGCCAGGCAACCCCGGCAGGCGTCGGTAACACTGTATCCGCCGGCCGGGCATTCGTCGCAGGCAATATCAATGACCTGAATCACGTTATGATTCTTTTTATCCCCTCCGATAGCCATCTTTACGCGTTCGGCTAAAATTGCCCGTTCCTTGTATACGCAGCAGCGCATTGTGGGTGTCTTGCCCGGAATAATCTCTTTAGGGATATCATGGATATACTCCAGCAGTTCATCCTTCCACGCGTGACGCGCAACCTCCCGCAGCACTTTGTATTTTAAATATTGAATCTTGGTATCAAATTTTCTCATTCATTCTCTCCCCGAAAATCTGTTAAAAATAGCTCACCTTAATATGCTTTCCCATTTTCCCAAGGCATTGAGCCAATTCATCTACAAGTCTCATTTTAATATTAAAATTAATAGGCAAATTGGGATTTTGATGCGCCGGATTTACCGCACGTCCTACAAAAAAGTTGATATCTGTTGCTTCTTCAAACAGCATACGTGCGATTTTAGAGGCCCCATCCTGCTTGCAGCTCCATTGCTCGTAAGACGTGTTATCCTCCAAATAATTTTTTGCATACTCCAGCACCCGGTTAATAGTAATGACGCCCTCCGTAACCAAGTCCACTCCTTCAATTTCGGCAGTAGGAGGAATTTCCGGATCACTAAACACCAAATTGGTTCGTATCGGCTTTTTTAAATATTCTGAAACAATGGTAGAGGTCGTGCCTCCGCAAACAATGTGCTTTCCCTGCTTGGCAAAAAACAGCGCCATCATTTTTTTACAATCATCTCTGTTTGAAGGCGGACCGATCATAAGGTTCATGGGTTCACGGGTTCGGATGCGCACCGTGCACACAGTAGCATCATCACCGGGCTGGCCGGCATAGAGCTTATCACATTCATCAATTAGAATTTTGGTAAGCGTTTTCGCCGTAAACCCCACACTGAAAAACACCTCCATAAAAGAGATGATGTCCTCCCGCTTCCAGCCAAAATTATAGGTAAGACCTACTCCTGCATGGACTACGCCGTCGCTCATCATAATAAAAACGTCATTTTCCTTTAAAGAGAGCTCCGAACGCAAAATCTTTTTATCACCGATCGTAAGCTCCGTTACAGGATACTCAAAATTCGCTCCGTCGCGCAGAAGGATCAGTTTGGGATTATCATACTGAATGATCTCCGCCCGGCGATTGTTTACAATACGCATGATAGTAAAGGTGGAATAGGCAACGCCGCGCACCGAACACACCGGCAGAGTTGCCGCAATCGTTTCCACCGCATCCTCCAGCTTGAGTCCTGCCGCAATCATAGTAGAAATAATTTTAGAAGTGAGCGTAGAAAGAATACTTGCTTTTACACCGCTGCCAAGTCCGTCGGCAAGCACGATAACAGTTGAATTATCCTCTTGTTCTACAACCTCAACATGATCACCGCAAAGCTGTTCATCCGCATGATTTAAACTCATATAGCCGATATCGGCACAAAGCTCATTCGTCATCGCCATTGGGTATCGACTCCTTCAGTTTCGTAAGCGCTATTTTCGTTTCAGCGGCAGTTTCTCCCAGCAAGGAGGCGATCTCCTGCACGATACGCATTTGTTTATCCACCACTTTATCAGCAATTTCCGCCGTCTGGCGGCCAAGCTCCTCTTTCTTTTGGCGCTCGGTTTCTTCATCGGTGACATCGCGCAGAATACTAATAAGCATATGGGAGGATTTATCATGTACAATGGTTTGTTCAAGATATTTTTTATATTCGGCGTAATAATCCCGCTGATTGCACACCTTCCGCCCGTTTTCAAGCACCTCGATAAACGGAACGGGATCCATAATGCGCACCACCATTTCCCCTAAAACATCCCCCGGAGAAGCGATATGCAGCATTTTCATGGCTGCCGCATTAATCTGCTGAACTTCAAACTCCTCATTCACCACTAAAATACCATTGGGGGTATTGCTTAAAATCGTATTGGAAAAATTTTCTGAACGTTCCATTAAAAACGGCAGACACATGCTGATATCAGCCTTTCCCTGACATACCGCTATGGCCTTTTCGCGGCAGGTATTATAACCGCAGGTGCCGCAATTGAGCATATCTTCGGGCCTGTTTTTTCCCATTTTCTTTAAAACATCTTCGATCTCTTTTTCACCCGGCACCGGTTTGATACAACCGATATACGGCCGTTGAGCAACCAATTCCTCTCTTTGCGGCTGCGCAATGGCAAAGTCCTCTTTCCCGGCATAATGATTGACGGCCATATAATGCTTTACCGGAGAATTCCGGTACTTTTCCATCACCGGACCGCCGATACAGCTGCCTGCGCAAGCCGACATTTCAATAAAACAATTTTCTACGTTTCCCGCAGCAATATCTTCCAGCGCCGCCTTGCAGTTTTCCACTCCGTCTACAGTCAGATATGTATACTTTCCGGCCTTACAGTCCATTGAGCGCAGAATGCCTCCCACGGTAGGAAACAACCGTGCTTTGCTGTCCGTACGGCTATCCGGTTCCTTTTCTACCGTAATATCCGCACGACTCAGCATGGCGGAGATCTCCTCAAAAGTCAACACAGCGTCAACACCGTTTGCCGGTCCTTCATCCTTTTTAGAAAGACACGGGCCGATAAATACTGTTTTTGCACCGGGATATCTCTTTTTGATATCCTTACAGTGTGCGGCCATAGGGGAAAGTACGGGCGCCAAATATTTAGAAAGCTCCGGATAATATTTCCCAATCAGCAAATTTACCGAATGACAGCAGGAAGAGATAATGATATTCTGTTCTCCCTCTTCCAACAATCGATCATATTCCCGCTTAACCAGTGTAGCGCCCAATGCGGTTTCCTCCGCGTCAAAAAAGCCGAGTTTTTTTAACGCCCGTGTAAAAGTTTGTATTCCGCTGCCTTCAAAATACGCGATAAAGGAAGGCGCAACGCTGGCAATCACCGGTGCCGCCGGATCGGCAAGCATTACCTTTACCAACTCGGTTTCATCCAAAATTTCCTTGGCATTTTGCGGACATACCACAAAGCACTGCCCGCAAAGGATACATTCATCATTAACAATATGTGCCTGATTTCCCGAGAACTTAATGGATTTTACAGGACAATGCCGGATACATTTATGGCAGTTCTTACAGTTGGATTTTTTCAATTTTAAATATTCGGCCATATGTATTTCCCCTTTTACCTCAGCCGGCTGAGTACGTCATTTTCAAAGAAAGCCTGCACGCCATCGGGTAAAACGGAAAAGCTTTCTTGGTCAATACAGACATTGACTCCGTTATTTTGACATTTTCCCATGCAGAAGGTGCCGGCAAGCTCAATTTTGCCGGCAAGCTCCTTCTCTGCAATCAGTTCCTGCAGCTTTTCCACCACCTGGCGCGATCCCTTTAAGTGGCAGGAGCTGCCAATGCAAACCGTAATTTTCATAAAACAATCTCCTTACTCGTAATCTACGACATCTGCCCATTTCAGCAGAAGCTCACGTTCTTCCATATTTTCCTTTACAGATTGTGCTGCTGCTACGATAGGCAGCCAATTCTGGACATATCGCTTTTCCGTTCCGCTCTTTTCACAGAATCCTTCTAAATATTTTTCCGCCAGCTGCTCCTTGCCCTCTAGGCAAAACAGCAGATACGTTCTGGCCACATCAGCCGAAGCATTTCCCTGTGCCACATGTGCCCAATCAATGATATACGGCTCGTTTTGCTCATTAATAATAATATTGGAAGGATTAAAATCCCCATGGCATACCTTTTTATGCTTCGGCATGGCTTCCAGACGCGTATGCAGCTCATACCGGGTGGTAGCGTCTAACGTCGTCTCACAGATTTCCCGATCCAACTTATCTTTCAGCTTATTTAAAAGCGGTGAGGTTTTGGAATGTACCTCCATCTGCAGTGTTAAAAACAACTCCAAATATTCATCTGTCTTTTCCGGATGTTCGTCCATGAGCTGCTGCAGCGTTTTCCCGCTGATATATTCGGTTTGTATCGCCCATTTCTCATCCACCTTGAGTACATCCAATAATTTAGGGATTCTCAGCCCTGTTTCTTCGATCCGGGCATGATTCAGCGCTTCGTTGAGTACACTGGATTTTAAATAGTTCTGATCAAAAACCTTAATGACAGTATTTCCGTCACGGTAAATAATTTTTCTGGTTCTAACCGCTATTACCTTATCAGCCTGAAATGCCATAGAAAAACTCCTCCTTATTTTCCGTAATACGCATTCAAATACATCTGTCTGATCTCACTCATCAGCGGATATCGCGGATTTGCGCCGGTGCACTGATCATCAAAAGCCTGCTCCGTCATTTCATCAAGCTGCTTTAAAAACGCCTCTTCATCAGGAACATAATCTCTAATTGTTGGCTTTATACCAATCTTTTTTTTCAACTCCTGCAAAACTTTTAAAAGATTCTCAAACTTTTCTTCTTCGTTCTGTCCATCGACACCAAGTGCATCAGCGATCTCCGCATATCGCTGCAGGGTGTGCGGATACGCATATTGCGAAAACGTTCCCATTTTTGCCGGTGCTGCAGACGCATTAAAACGCATGACCTCGCAAATCAGCAAGGCATTGGCGATTCCGTGAGGCAAATGAAAAAATGCACCGAGTTTATGTGCCATAGAATGGCAAACACCCAAGAAGGCATTGGCAAAAGCCATACCAGCCATTGTTGCTGCATTCGCCATTTTTTCTCTGGCCTCCGGATCTGCTGACCCGTTTTCATAGGCTCGCGGCAGATAGCGGAAAAGCGTCTTCAACGCCTGCAGGGCAAGACCGTCGGTATAATCAGTAGCCATCATGGATGCGTAAGCTTCCAGCGCATGCGTTACAGCATCAATACCGGAAGCGGCAGTTAACCCTTTAGGCGCATTCATCATGAGATCTGCATCAATAATCGCCATGTTCGGCATCAGTTCGTAATCAGCCAAAGGGTATTTTACGCCCGTCGTCTCATCGGTAATTACAGCAAAAGGTGTAACCTCTGAACCGGTTCCCGCACTGGTGGGAATAGCAATAAAATATGCCTTTTCCCCCATTTTAGGGAAGGTATAGATCCGCTTACGGATATCAATAAAGCGCATCGCCATATCCATAAAATCCGCCTCAGGATGCTCATAAAGCACCCACATGATCTTTGCTGCGTCCATTGCCGATCCGCCCCCTACCGCAATGATAACATCCGGTTCAAAAGCAGTCATCTGCTTTGCGCCCTCCCGGGCACAAGCCAAGGTAGGATCGGGCTCTACATTGGAAAATACCGTACAAGCAATTCCCATAGATTCTAATTTTTCTTCAATACTCCGAGTATACCCGTTTTTATATAAAAAGCTGTCCGTAACAACAAAAGCTTTCTTTTTATTCATTCCATTGCCCAGCTCATCAAAAGCAACCGGCAAACAACCCCTTTTGATATAAACTTTTTCCGGTACGCGGAACCAAAGCATATTCTCTCTCCTTTCGGCAATGGTTTTAATATTCAGCAAATGTTTAACCCCAATGTTCTCTGAAACACTGTTGCCGCCCCAGCTTCCGCAGCCAAGGGTCAAAGAAGGTGCCAACTTAAAATTATATAAATCACCGATACCGCCGTGAGAGGAAGGAGTATTGACTACAATCCGGCAGGTTTTCATTCTATTTGCAAACTTTTCCAGTTTCTCCCGCTGTGTTACCGTATCCAGATAAATGGAAGAGGTATGCCCATATCCGCCGCCGGCAATCAGGCGTTCAGCTTTATCAAAGGCATCTTCTATAGTCTCAGCCCGATACATTGCTAAAACCGGAGACAGCTTTTCATGGGCAAATTCCTCGCTCAGTTCTACGCTTTCCACCTCGCCGATCAAAATCTTGGTATTCTCCGGCACGGTTACACCGGCAAGTGCGGCAATATTGAACGCGCTCTGCCCTACGATATGAGCATTCAGTGCACCGTTAATAATAATGGTCTTACGCACTTTTTCAAGTTCTTCTTCCTGAAGAAAATAACAGCCGCGGGCAATAAATTCTTTTTTGACCGCCTTATAGATTCTTTCCGCTACGATCACCGCTTGCTCTGAAGCACAGATCATTCCGTTATCAAAAGTCTTGGAATGAATAATGGAATTCACTGCTAAAACAACATCCGCACTTTCATCAATAACCGCCGGCGTATTGCCTGCACCCACGCCGATAGCCGGCTTTCCGCTGGAATAAGCCGCACGGACCATTCCGGCACCGCCTGTAGCTAAAATCAAATCACATTCCTTCATAAGGTAATTGGTCATATCCAAGGAAGGAATATCGATCCATCCAATAATATCCTTCGGTACGCCTGCCGCCTCAGCCGCTTCAAGCACAATTCTTGCTGCTTCTATCGTACTTTTCTTCGCTCTGGGATGCGGGCTGATTACCATACCGTTGCGGGTTTTTAAGGCAAGCAGCGTTTTGAAGATTGCCGTAGAGGTCGGATTGGTTGTGGGAATCACCGCCGCAATCACCCCTACCGGCTCCGCCAATTTTTTTAATACCGTAAGCCTCATCCTCCTCAATCACACCGCAGGTTTTGGTATTTTTATAAGCATTGTATATATACTCCGACGCATAGTTGTTTTTGATAACCTTATCCTCAACAACGCCCATGCCTGTTTCCTCCACCGCAAGTTTTTCCAGCGGAATCCGGGCTTTGTTGGCAGCCATAGCAGCGGCTTTAAAGATTTCATCTACCTTTTCCTGTGGAAATTCAGCATATTCTTTCTGAGCAGATTTTACATTTTTCAATCTCTCTTCCAGCTTTTCCACACTATCGATCAAGGGATAAGCTTTTGCGTTCATATTTTAATCCTCCATTATCCTATTGCCTGATTTACTCTAACAATATTTTAATATACCCGATTTAAAATGTGAAATGCAAAAACAATATATCGATATGTTTTTATCGATATAATATTACTTTATAAAAAGACGTTTACTTTGGGTAAGTGCAGCGATAAACCGATTATCTACCGGTGTAAAACGATATTCTTTTTTAAAGATCAGCACATCCCGAAATCGCTGCTTATTCTCCGGGCAACTCTTTTGAACAAGCCCGAATTTTTGCAAAATATCCTCCGGAATAGGCGATCCCAGCATAAATGCTTCCGGGAGCTGCGCAAGTAATTCGAACTGACTTTCCCTATCAAAAATAAAAATCCGCTTTTTTACTTTAAAAAGACTGCTGTCCTTTTTCATTTCCGCAGCAGAAGCGGAAGGAACATATTTATCCCCATATACGATCTCCGTTTTATCTTCAAGCTCTGCGGACCCAATGGTCTGCAATTCTGCCAATCTGCTTGCCGCCGAAACAGTAACCACCGGACTGAACTCACAGATCAATTCTGAGACCAGGCCTTTTTCTTCCATCATACTTTTAAAATTTTTATCATATCCCGTTTGATACCGCAAAATCCCCAATTTATACTCAGCGTTTACCACATTGTTAATCGTACGCATAGAATTGGTTTCTTTATAATAAATTTCCGAGCATTCCTCGCTGCCCAAGCTTTTGGCAAATTCCGTAAACGCATGTGAAATATAACTGACCCTGGGGACGGATACTGAAAAATTCTGCTGGCCTGTTTTCTTTTCCATATACATTCTTTCCACAGCGTCAACCTGCGAAAGGATCTCTCTTGCGCGCTCAAGAAATTCTTCTCCCTGGGCGGTAGGCACAATTCCTTTCGACGTCCGACTGAAAATAGCAAACCCCAGATTTTCCTCCAGTTCCTTGATTGCGCGGCTTAAATTCGGCTGACCCATAAACAGGTTTTCCGCCGCTTTGGTTATGGAAGACGTCTTTGCAACCTCTATTGCATATTTTAAATGGAGAAGATTCATTGTTTCTCTCCTTTATTTGTTTTTAAATGTTTACAAAGCACCGCTAAAGAGGATGCAAGATTCTCATTTTCCACCAAGACCCCGGCAGGCACTTTTAAAACCGTCGGTGCAAAATTCCATACGGCTTCAATACCGTAAGAAACCAGTTCATCGCAAGCCGTCTGCGCGGCAGCAGCCGGTACAGTAATAATGCCCAGCTTAATAGAATGCTTTTGGCAAATTTCTTCCAGCTGCTTCATGGCAAGAACAGGTTTTGTGCCGATGCAGCTGCCAACCACCTTTGGGTCTATATCAAACGCAGCAATCACATTCAAGCCATAATCCAAAAATCCGTCATAAGAAAGCAGCGCCTTGCCCAAATTTCCCGCGCCGATCAGCACCGTTTTATTCTCTTCGCCACAGCCTAAATACGCCTCAATCTCACGGATCAGCTCCCGAGTCACATACCCCGTTTTCGGACGGCCGCTGCCACTGACAGAACCGATATCCTTCCTAACTTGAACATCATTGAGCCCCAGTGCTTCGGCAATAAGTGTGGCGGAAATATTCGCTGTATCCGTCAGCGTTTTTAAATAATGCAGATAAATCGGCAGCCTGCGCAGCGTCTGGATTGAAACATTTTTATTTTCCATAAAGCATTCCCTGTTTTTTACAAATTTGCATCCCTGCAAAGCTTAATTTTATTATACACAAAATCTATGCTTACTGCAATAAAATTCGTGTTTTTTCATACTTTTTCTTCTTGGTAAAATCAGTAATCACACCGCAAAAAAAAGCGGCTCAAACGTTTTGTCCGAGCCGGAAAATTTTATTCTTCCTTTTCTATTTTATCAATTCTTTCAGAAAGCCTTTTCAATGCCTGTGCAATGGGATCCGGAATATGGGTGTGATCCAGAAGCTCTACTTTTTCACCGGCTACACGTACTACTTTTGCCGGTGCCCCTACTGCCGTAGCATGATCAGGAATTTCATTCAACACTACCGCATTTGCGGCAATCCGGCTGTTATCGCCCACTTTAAAGGGACCCAACACTTTTGCTCCGGCTCCGACAAGTACGTTGTTTCCCAACGTAGGATGTCTTTTTCCTTTCTCTTTGCCGGTACCGCCTAAAGTGACCCCCTGATACAGCAGACAATCGTCTCCAATGATCGTGGTCTCACCGATCACAATCCCCATGCCATGGTCAATCACTAATCGCTTTCCAATCTGTGCACCGGGGTGAATCTCAATTCCCGTAATCCGGCGGGACCGCTGGGAAATATAGCGCGCAATAAAAAAGCGCCCGTGTTTATAAAACCAGTGTGCAATCCGGTAATCGATCACCGCCCGTACGCCGGGATAAAGCAAAAAAATGCTGAGCTTGCTTCTTGCCGCAGGATCCCGTTCTTTATAAGCGGTAAGCAGTTCATTCAGTTGTTTAAACATAGTTTTCTCCTACTTTACTTTTATATCTAAAGGCCAACGGCACTTTTACAAAGCCGCAAACCATACTACAGCATATGTCACAGCTTAAAACACAGTGTGTAAGTTTTCTCTATCCTTTTTGCCGTCCGCTCAGCTGCTGCAGCCGTTGCTTTTCTTCTTTAGGCACCCTATAGGATTCCTTTATTTTCTTCACCGCCTGCTTTTGAACAAATTCATCCATCCGGCAAATAACGGCAGCCGTTTTTTTACTATCGGTTAAAAATAATACAGAAAGCGCCCATGCGGCAGCCATTTTTGCATAATATCCCGGATGACGGCATTCCTCAATACAGGCAAGTACGCTATCAATATACACAGGATCTGCAAAATAGTCAAGAAAAATGACAAGGGCAGCCCTTACGGTAAATTCGTCTTCTGCCTGTGTCATTTCTTTCAATTTTTCAAAAATCTCTTCCCTGTGCTTTTGAATCTCCTTAAAAGCCGCACAGGTACAATCACATACGCACCAATCTTTCATTTTTCGTGTAAAACGGCAAAAATGCGTAAATTTTTGTTCAAACTCTTCCCGGCAAAGCGCAATCACAAAGCCCTGAAGCATCTGTTCTTCATAGCTGTCATCTCTGGCTGTTTGCAAAAATCCCCGCCAATCCTGTTTCAGGATTTCACGGGCCATCTTTCGCAGCTGCGGCACTCTCACGCCGTAAGCCACATTCGCCCCCGGCACAAGGCGCGCATGAAAAGCCCGATAATCCGGTTCGGCCGCTTTCTCTAATTTTTTTAAAATTTCTGCATAATTTTCACTTGAATCCATATCATCACCAAAGATATTATAGCATAAAATCTACATCAAGGGAAAGATATTTGCTTGAATATATAAAAAACCTATGATATAATATGACAAGCAGTTATACGTCCCGCAGGTATGGATAATAAAGGCTCTTTGTGTGGGCAAGCCATATCTATTTTTTGAATTTTCATCTGCAAATAAGAGGTTTTTGTATGTTTTTTAAAAGGCAGGATATCGCCATTGACTTAGGTACAGCCACCGTTTTGATTTACGTAAAGGGAAAGGGAATCGTTTTGCGTGAGCCCAGCGTTGTTGCCGTGGAAAATGAAACCAATTTAGTACAGGGCGTAGGCTTCGAAGCACAAAAAATGCTCGGCCGTGCACCAGAGAGCATCTCCGTTGTCCGCCCTTTGCGTGACGGTGTGATCTCCGACTGCGACATTACGCAGGAGATGCTTCAGCTGTTTATGAAAAAAGCCCTGCCCAAGCGCAGCCTATTCCGGCCGCGCATTATCATCTGCGTTCCCAGCGGCGTTACTGATGTAGAACGGCGCTCCGTGATGGGCGCAGCACAGCGTTTAGGTGCCAAAAGCACTTATATTATGGAAGAGCCGCGTGCTGCTGCGATCGGCGCAGATCTTGATATCTTTAAACCTCACGGATCTATGATTGTGGATATCGGAGGGGGAACGACGGACATTGCAATTCTTTCCCTGGGGGCTTGCGTCATCAGTACCTCCCTGAAAGTAGCGGGAAATAAAATGGACGACACCATTGTAAAATATATGCGGCGAAAACACAACCTTCTGATCGGAGAGCGCACCGCAGAAATGCTCAAGATCAATATCGGTACCGCCTGGCCCAGAAATGAGATCCTTTATTCCGAAGTCATGGGCAGAAATCTGCTGACCGGGCTGCCTAAAAGTATTGAGGTTTCTTCTGAAGAAATCCGTGAAGCACTGGAAGAATGTTTTTCTTTGATTATCGCTGAAATCCACAAGGTTTTAGATGATACCCCGCCAGAGCTTGCAGCGGATATCGTAGAAAGCGGCATCGTGCTTACCGGCGGCGGAGCATTGCTGTTCGGGTTGGATAAATTGATTTCCTCCGCTTTTGGCTTGAACTGCTATGTAGCCGAAGACGCCGTTTCCTGCGTTGCCTTAGGCGCCGGAAAATGCTTGGATAATTTGGATTATGCTGATCCGGAATATCCCTCTGAGATCTAAAGCAGATCCTTCCCCAAAATAAGAAAAGCCTTCTGCGGCAAAACAAGCACTGCCGCAGAAGGCTTTTTGTATTCAGACAAAGAATATTTCCATTCTTTAACACCACCGGCAAAGTATTGAGCTATGCTGTAAAAATTAAAAATTCCCCATCGCACAAAAAATTTTTTGCCTTTTTCATTAACAAAAATTCTTTTTGCAGAATATAATACAGCAGTTAGGTAAATAATCATTTCGAGGTGATTTTATGGCAAAATGCTGTATATGTGATTGTGAAAAAAAAGAAAATCTTAGAATCCTGGGGAAATACATTTGTGCAGACTGTGAATGGAAGATCCTTACCACACAAGTTCATTCCAGCGGTTACAATAAGTGTGTTTCACAACTAAAAAAGATCATTCGGGTCCAATAAAGCGCATATACTGTTTTTTGCTGAAAACACAGATATATACCGCGAAAAAGGCAGACAGGAAGCTGTCTGCCTTTTTCGTAAAAAAACAGAGGATATTCTCCTCTGTTTTTCCTTTAACCTACCATACCGGATCTTTCGATACTCTGAACAAAAAATCTCTGGCAGAAACAATACAGAACAACGATCGGTGCAACGTGCATTACCGTACATGCGGATTGATACAGCGAATTCAAAACCGCGTCACCGTTTATTCCGAGCACACCCTCTACGTACCGGGCGCCCGCACCGATAATCTGCGTAGCCATTACCTTTGCCGTAGGATTCAGGAAGCCTATATAATATCGGTCATTATACTGCCATACTACAGCAAATAACAACACGGTAATAAGCATTGGCAATGCACTGGGAAGCATAACCTGAACAAACGTTCTAAAGGGTCCTGCACCGTCAATATACGCCGCTTCCTCAAGCTCCTTGGGCTGATTTACAAAATACTGCCTCAGCAGGAATACAAACAAACCATTCCGGTACATCGTTGCCGTAGCAGAAAGCAAGCCGATCGCCGTCCAGCCCCGCGTAAGGTCGATATTCGGCACCAAATAAAGCTGCTGCCCAAAGGTAAACATATAGAGCGGGTTAAAAGCTTTATATCGGAAATACATTGACGTTGTAAGCATTTGTATCGGAACCATCAAGGTAAAGATACACATGAGAAAGAAGAATGAATTTCCTTTAAATTTAAACCGCGCCAATCCATAAGCCACCAGCGTACAAGAGCACATCTGAAACAAGGCAAATATCACTGAGGAAGAAAAGGAATTCCAGTATAGCTGTGGAATATTCACAAACTTCCACATAACGATATAGGTGTTAATATTCAGCGTTCTGGGGATTAAAATGACCGTAGGATCATAAACATCTGCCGAGGTCATAAACGAAGTAATCAGTGTTATCAGCATAGGATAAACGATTAAATAGCATATGCCTATCAGCAGCACACTGCGGATCAGCGCCCATATGATACTCATCATGCGCTTTCCGAACAATGCCCTTTTCAGCTTCTGCCCAAAGGTAAGTGTAGGAGGTACATAGCTGTTTACTTCTTCAGCTCCGACCTCATTTGTCTTTTTCATCTCTTCAACTTTCACCATTTTCTACACCCCTTTAATTCTCATAGTAAACAAACTTGGATATAACTGCCGCAACCACGCTGATAATAATCGCGGTAATCAGGAAATACATCCAGCTCATTGCCATAAGATCTACCTGGTTCGCAACCCCATTTTGTTTATATAAATAATCAAGCATTGGATTATTCATTCCGCAAAGCACGTCGATCATCGTGTAGATTGCATTAACCAAAATCATCGGGCTGATCATTGGAAAAGTAATTTTCCAGAAATTTTCCCAACCGGTGGCTCCCTCTACTTTAGAAGATTCAAAGATTGAAGGAGAAATCGTCTGTAACCCTGCAAGGAAAATAAGAATCGGTACACCTGAACTATTCAAAATAGTACTCAATTTATCAAAAGCCGAACCGATAAACGAACCAAACGTACCACCGATCGATTCTTCAATATTTCCGGCAATATTCATTGCCTGTGCTCCCATAGATGCCATTTGGCTTTCATCAAAAGCCCCGCCGCCGGTAAGCAGAGTGGCCGCAACACCGGCAGAGGTAATAACCGGCATAAACAGCACTGCCCGGGCAAAAGTCCGTCCGCGGAAATTCTGATTCAGAATATTGGCCATCAAAAAGCTGAAAATCAAGATCGAGGGCACCTGTATAATCAGCTCTTGTCCGGAAGCCAGCAGATTGTTAATAAAGTCCGCCGTTTTCGTAATCGCCTCGATATAAGCCGTAAAACCATATGGTTCTATATCAACAATACCGGTAACCGAATCGAAGGTCTGCACGTTAAAGGACAATACCAACGCCGTATACAGCGGCGAAAGTACAAAGAATATAAACCCGATAATAAAAGGAAGAATAAACAGCCATCCGTAAAGCGAACGTTTTGTCATTAATCCTAATTTATAGCTTCTTGGCTTTTTCATTAATCATTCCCCCCTTTTGCAAAGCTTTTTGCTGCCACTACGGTTCCGTCATCCGCGGTATATTCATAAGAATTATAATTCACATATACCTCAACGCCATTGCCATACGTAACCTTATTTACATTTTCAGCCACAGTTTCATGTGCTGTAATAAATTCACCGGCGGTAGAGGAAAGAAGCGCATTATATTCTTTATACATGGCAATTGCTTCATCAAGCCACGAGGAATAATTTAAGGAATACATTCCTTCAAAGGTAAGATCCTGCACCTGATCATTAGGCTCGTAGCACCAGCGATAATACATACCCGCACCGGCCTCTACTGCCTGAAGGAACACGGTTCTTGTATCGCCGTTCAAATTAATTGGTTCTCCGGAATACTGAATGCATCCATGAATAACCATTTGATAGAACGGAACAGAGTAATCTGCCAAATTAAACATACTGCTGGTATTGCTGATTTCAAAAATGTTTTCCACATAACCGAGCATATAGGAATTAACGCCTTTTCCCATAACAGAGAAATTATTCTTATACTCCTGCGCTACCGCAGTATAAGTTTTTGCTACCTTATCTCTGTCATAAAAATCCTTAATCTTATAATTTCCTGTCAAATCTTTGCCTAAGCTGCCAAGGCTTACACCTCTTACGCCCAGTTCTTTCAGATCATCCAGTACTTTAACGGCATTGCTCTTGCTGTTGTCCTCGGCATCAATATTATAAATTACCGAAGGCGACACAATGGTTGCAAAATTTTCTTCGCTTGCCAGCTTACTTATTACATCATACTGATAATGATAGGCAATATCCCGTGTAACCAATCGGGAAGCATCCCGCAGCTGGCTATATCCGTCGAACCATTCACTTTCATACACATATGCAAGCTCTGTTTCAAAATAGAGGTTTACTCCCAAATTATCGGCAAAAGCAAGCAAATCGCTCAACCCATTCTTTCCGCCAAGTTCATTCAAAACCTTTATTTTATTAAACACAGAGTTCCGTATGCCGTTATTGCACCAGCCTTTATAGTTTACAGAAATATTCTTAATACCCGCATCACTGAGCTTTTGTATAATTTCACGGCATTGCTCAAAGGTTGTAATCGCCTTCATCTCGGTATATCCAACCCCAAGGAAGGCCGTTTTATGATCGTAAGCGCCAACCAATTCAATATTAAACGGAATCGAACTGAAATCTTTTTGACTCAGAACATTTTTTTCAAGCAGATAATTCCTGTAGTATTCCGCCATGCCGCTGTAATTGGCCTTATCGCCCTCCAACAAGGTATAGGAAACAGAAATATCAAAAGAGGACATCTGGTTTTGATAGATTCTGGACGTCTTTTGCGTAGTGCTGAACGTAAGTTCCTCATATTCGCAAAGCTTAAAAGAGGGATAGCACCTGTTTCTATCTATTACCTTTGTACTCTTTCCGGCAATATCCGCCGTAATCGTTGCCCCGGCATCTCCGCTCTCGATAATCGCAAACAAAGCGCTGTTTTCCTTTTTGATGCCGAATACCGGCAAATACGCATTCTGGTTATCAAACGGCCGCTGTTCTCTTTCGCGTCCTTGATCCAGGCCATACAGCTGCACCTTCACCGCATCGGAAATATTAGTTTTTCCATTGTTAAAGTTAATAATGGCTCCGGATCCATCGGGCACAAACATATATCCGCTTTCCGTTCTTGACGCGGAACCGAAATACTGCAAAAGGTTAATGGAAGCAATTGCAAAGGTATTTTTATCATATTGGATTTCCTCATTGGCAATGCTGACATTTAAACCGTTCTCCGTAAGTTGATAATCCAGAGGAATCCAAAAGTTCTTAGCCGCTTCTGTCTCCACGCCGAATTTTTCATTCATCGCGTCACGATCCTCAAGCGTCATACCGATAACCTCGGTAAAGCCCTCCTGCATCTGCAGCATAACCTGCCGGTTGTGCCATTTCGTCTGGTCGCCCATGATATATACTGTTTGGCCGTCGTTGATAAAATCTTCTATATTTGGTGCAATTGCTTTAAGCTCATCACGCCGATCAGAAGGATAACTTGCCCAAGTGGACGGCGTTATCTTTGAATACAAACTGCCGCTGCTGATATATTTCGAAGTTGCCAGATATCCCGGTGTATTTTTCAGCGTTTCAATATACTGTTCCGCCGTTTCCCCGTCAATACAGGTAGGAACAATATAATCCGGCTTAATCTGCCCCAGGATATAAATCACGCGAAGATGTCCATCATGATTCACCACATAATACGGCTTTAATTCGCTTTCTTCGTCCAGATTCATAACACAGTCAAGATAACTTTCCAGGGTCTTCTGGCTGCCGTCTGTCTTGTTGAGGTAAAACATCGTGATCTGGCTGCTCATCTCACTTCTAATACCATTGTTACGCTCTGACGGGGTCGGATTGGAAAACCATACATCCCCTGTCTTTTTGCTTACAAGAGCAAATTCCAGAATTCCCTCACTGAAATAAAATTCATAGTTATTATTTTCATCAACAAGGTAAAATGTAGTATTTTTTGTCGGATCCTCATCCTCACGAACAAGCGTTTTTCCGTTCTCATCAAATTCAAACAGAGGATCCGTATTTGTAGGTGTAATATAGCCTTCGTCTTCCTCCGATACACAACCGGTAAATGCAAGCGCCGGAAGGATCAGGAGTACTATAAGCAAGGCAGAAATTATCTTTTTTTTCATAACTTTTCTACCTCCTTTACCTGCGCAATTCCAATTCTCGGTATATGGTGTAAACAAAATTCCATATTTCCTGAACCAGATAGAAGAACATCATTCCTAGGAAAACGATAACCGCCATTCCAATGGCAATCGCCACAAGCGTAAGAAACGTTTTGCCGCCGCTGTACTGATGCGTCGTCATCGTCCCCATATACATCAAAATAGCCGTCCATCCAATACCGATATACGTAATCAAAGAAACAATCGTCGCCTCATTAGTAGTAAGAATATTGGTAAACAGCAGCAGTGCAATTTGCGAAAGCACCACCGGCAGCATGGAGTATCCGGTATATATCAGAATATCCCGCATACTGCCTTCACCGTCAAACAAAGTCGTCAGTCCCCAGTTCGCCATCACCCATATCAGTACTACCAGTGCCACTGTTATAAACGTTCCAATAACATTGATATCTTCCGGAAAGACTGCATATTCGTTAAACGTATATCCGTTAAACTGCTTATCTAAGATACTGGTAATAACAAACATAACCAGCAAGAATATCGCAATATATGTCCGGCCGCGTTTTTCATGCTTCAAATCCCAAAAGCCGTCAAGCGGATGTGTAGAAACATGGAAGGCATATTTTAAATCCTGTGCAAATGTCTTGAACCGTCCCATTATACGTCTTTACCTCCCGTTTTTATAAAGCGTCTCAGCCGCTTATACCAGCCCCAAAGCAGAAGCACTACCACCAGCACAATAATTCCCGTCATCATATACGGCATGATTTCCTCAAGCACCTTATCCCGATACTTATAAAAAGCCTTGCCATATTCTTCCTGAGAATATCCCTTTTTAAAATACTCTGCAGCCTTTAAATAGGTTTCCTTTTGCAGTGTACTATCCAGTTCCTCGGCGGCATCCATATAATAAACCTTTCCGATGCCGTTATAGGCTAGCACCGAGTTTGAAGACATTCCCAATATCTTCTGCCAAGCCTCAACCGCCTCTTCATACCGGCGCTCTTCATGACTGTTAACCGCCGTACGAAGAATCATTCCATACTCCGTAGGAATATACGTTGTCAGCTGCGCTCCGCCGGAATCCAGTACCACCAAGGTCTGATCGTCTGCTAAAAGCTCAATTGCCGAAGGACTAAGGCTGGTTCCTTTTGTAAAGCCCACCTGCTCCTCACGGTTAGTAAGGCTTCCGGTATTATTTTGCCTCTGTCCCAGCGCACCGAACACATATAGCAATTCACCGGTACTGGTATACGTAAATACTCTGCCTTTTTGGGAATCCAAAATACTGGCAAGGCCATTTTCGGAAACAGTAACATCTACAATATAAGAATATGTAGAACTTTCCGCCGCATCGCCCATATCACCCGAGGGAGGAACAATTCCCTGCCGCTGCAGCACATCGGAACCGGCAGCATTCAACTTTCTCAGTGCTGCGCCGATCTCCGTATTGTCCTGAAAATGAGATGCAAGATCCTCCACTTTCAGCTGGGATATCGTTCCGTAAATAAATCCTTCGCTATCCAGCGTAACATTGCTGTATTCCGTAGAAAGATTCTGCTGCATCAAGCTCTTTGCCTCAGCCGTAAAGATCCGGCTTAAAAAAGAGGAAAGCGTCTGCTTTGTTCTGGTAGCACCGTAAAACTTAGTAAACTCGCCGTCCTTATTCAATTCTACCAGTCCCTGATAGCAATCCTTGGAAACCACAAACATACGCATAGAATTATCTACTACGATCTTCAGCGGTGTGTAAGTAATATCTGCAGCAGAAGAACCGCCGCTGCTTATAACCGTACCACCGGATCCGGTTCCCGCACTGGGTGCCGGCGTAGCTTCTGCCGGCGTTTCTGCCCCGCCTTCATTTTCCGCAGGTGGCTCGGTTTCCGCAGGCGCCTCGGTTTCAGCAGGCATCTCTGTTGCTGTAGGTACTTCTGTTGCAGAAGGTGTTTCCTCTTCATCCTCCGGTATTATCATATTGTCAGAAAGATACTGTGAAATATCCGGGTCATCAAAGGTTCTATCAAATACAAAGAGGTCTTCCTCCCTGTCAAAAGCAAAACGCACCACTCGCTTATTATTGGTATCGCAAATATAAAGCAAATCCTCGGGTGCATAAATAAACATACCGTTGGGAGAATTAAAAGAATCTTCCTCGGTTCCATTCGTCCAAGTCTTAATAATTTGCTTTACCGTTTTTAAATCTTTATCCAATACAATAACACGGTTATTTCCCGTATCCGAAATAATAATTGACTCATTATACTTAAACTGAACAAGATCTGACGGGTTCAGCATTGCTGTTCCTTCCAGATTTTCTAATCCGATAACGCCGCTGTCGACGATAACATCCGGAACATACGCCTGCGGCTCCTGATACGCGCCGGATTCTGTTACCGTATAATTCTGGTACGGCGCGGCAAATGCGGTAACGGATACCGCAAAAACCATTATAACGACAAATACCAGAGATACTGCCCTTTTCATTTTCATCTGCCGGCCCCCTTAATCTTTCATACCTGATGTAGCCATAGTCTCGATAATATTACTCTGTGCTACGATAAACAACGCAATCGGAACTGTCATAAGGATAACCGTTACCGCATTGGAAACACCCTGCCGGGCAACACCGGTAGAAACAATCTGCGTAAGTGCAAACGGCAGCGTTTTAAGAGACTCGCTCTGAATAAACACCGACGCGCCCAAGTTCCAAAGATTTTGTACAGAAAAAATCATCAGTGTAAGCCATGCGGATTTTACCTGTGGAAGAACGATGGACCAAAAGATTTTAAAGCTTCCGGCGCCATCAATACGAGCCGCCTCAATTAATGACCTTGGGATCTGTGACATAAACTGCTGCATCAAATACATTCCCAAAGAAGCACCAAACACAGGTACAATAATTGCCCAATAGGTATCAATCATCCCCAGCTGTGCTTTAATCATAAATAACGGAATCCAAAGCACAGTACCGTTAAACATAAGTGCTGTAACGATCATTCCCGAAATAAACTTTCTTCCGGGAAACTGATACAGAGAAAGCGGATAAGCGCACATAGAGCAAAATACAATCTGACCGAAAGTACCCACTGAAGTAATAAACAGCGTATTAAAGAAATACCTTGAGAATGGCACCCAGGAATTTCCCATTAAAACAAACAGATCCGTATAGTTCGTCGTTACCCATCTTTGCGGAAACAGTGTAGGCGGGAATTTAAACAATTCATCCATAGGTTTAAAGGAGTTGCCTACTGCATATACCATCGGTAATACCATAAAACAGGCAATGACTACCAGGAACAATATACCAAGAAAATTTCCCGCTCCCGAGCGGTTGAGCTTTTTCGCCATTTTCACTCACCCACCTTCGAAAGCAATTTTTTAATGATCTTATTGGTAACAATCATCATCAGGAACAAGAGTACCGCAATCGCACAGGCATAGCCCATTTCCATTCGGTTATTCGCATAATCCTCCATATGATGGATCAACGTGTGCGCCACATAGTCCTGTGACGGGAACCCTACCAAGTTGGTGATCTGCGCACCTACTGAAAACGCACTTGTGATGCTCATAACCGCACCGAACATCAGCTGCGGTTTCATGTATGGCAAAGTAATATACCAAAGTTCCTGAAAACGGTTTTTTACACCATCAATGGCGCCGGCCTCATAAAGCGTTCGATCGACGTTCTGCAAACCAGCAATAAACGTTAAAAAGCTGGTTCCCAAAGACGACCATAGAATAACGATCAAACAGCATGGCACAATATAATCAACATCCTCCAGCCATTTTATATTGGTAAGTGTTAGTCCAGTATTCATTAAAAAGCCGTTCAGCAGTCCATATTGGTCCGAAGAAAAAATGATCTTCCAAACAACATAGACGTTTGCCAATGTCGGTGCGTAATAAAACAACGTCATGACCGCCCTGGTCTTCCGGCCCAGCTCATTGATAAGCCAGGCAAAAAACAAGGACATCAAATAACCACCAGGGCCGACAATAACGGCAAAAAACAACGTATTTTTAAAGGCCGTCATAAAAAGATCATCGGCAGTAAACAGTCTGATATAGTTATCCCAGCCGGTAAACACAGGCGGCTCCAGCACGTTAAAGTAAGTAAAGCTGAAATAAATAGCAACAAACACAGGTAAAACCGTAAATACGATAAATACCAGCAAATACGGAAGCATAAACAAATAGAGGCTGCCGTTTTTACGCATTTCCTTGAACTGATAACGAATCCAATCCGAGAAAAACGACTTCTTTTTTGTTGCGGGATTCGATTGGTTAGCCATTATTCGTACTTCCTTTCGGTTTTGTCATTTCTATAATTTTATCCGCGAACTCTTCACGTTTGCGCGCAATTTCCTGATTGATCTTGCTTACATATTCCACAAACGTCGTATTAGGATCGGTATCGTTATTGATAACCTCTTTCCAGGCAAACTCAATATTCCGCGCGGTGTAATAACCACCGGGAACCTGCGGAACAGCTTTCGCATGCTTCCATTGCTCCTGAATGGTTACCATTGATTTTTTGTCCCATGGCAGCCGTGACATCGCCTTTAGGTTCGCCGTCTGATATCTCGCCGCAGCACCCAGCAAGCTTTCGATCTCCGTACCGAAACGATACTGGGCGTCCTCACCAGTCCACCATTTCATAAATTCCCAGGCACGCTGAATGTGGCTGCGTCCTTCTTCCGTAGTTTTATCCATAGCAAGCATAATGCATCCGGCCGAGCTGCTGCCGCAGGAATGATCCACGATCACATTTCCATTTTCATCCAGCATCTGGTTGCCATTTTCATCATACTGCACCGTACCGGGAACCATAGCAAACTCCCAAAGTCCTTGAATTTCCGGAGCAAAAACAGCAAGCGTAGAATACGTACTGTAGCTGGCAATCCCTACCGGAACTTCTCCAGTACGGAAACGGTTTGCAAAATCATACGTATTGGGCAGATCATATAAAGTATAGAACTGCGTCCATTCCTTAAATGCATCAAGCGCCGCGTCCGAAGTCAGATCCGTCGTCGTGCGATCGTCGGTATAGAACTGACCTCCTTTCTGATAAAGCAGCATAGCATACGTAAGGTTACCTGCACCAACCGCACCAACCACGGGCACTGGCATAGCAAACGTCATTTGCTGGTTCTGCAATTCCCCTATAATATAGTATACATCTTCCCACGTCTCCGGAGGCTCCAGCCCCAGTTCCTCCAGAATATCAGTACGATAAAAAACCATATAGAAATCCTGTGTTTCCGGAATTGCATAAATTCCATTTCCAAAAGAGAACGGCTCCACCGCACTGGAGGCAAATCTTTCGGTATCAAGCAGTACCTCCGCATAATCGGGGAACAGCTCTTCATCGGCCAAATTCATCACCGCACCGCGGAATGCATAGTTCACCGCGGCCTCCTCCCCACGTGACAGGCAGATATCCGGTCCGATGCCGGAGAGCGTAGAGGGCAGAAGTGATCCGGCGGCTACAAGCCGCGTACTTACGGCAATTCCCGTCTGTGCCGTAAACATATCGTCAATCAGCTGTTTTAAAATCGTGGCGTTATCTCTTGACCCCGTAAGGCCTACGCCTGTTTCCAGCCAAACCTCCACCGGTTCCTGTCCATCCTGCGCCACAGTACCACCGATATTATCGTAGTCCTCCGTAAAGGATGCGATAAAGGAACGAATTTCATGAACAAGGCTTTCAAAGAAATTGGCAGTTGCACGCGGCAGCCCCTCAGCCAGTTTTTCCTCGGTAGTAATGACGATGTAATCCAGCTCCAGCGGATTTTTACTCATATCATTGATCCACGTTCCCATCGCCGCAATGGCATCTTTAAAATCCGTAAAAATGCTTTTGATTTTTGTATGGTCAGAATTCATTTGTTCCAGAATCAGCATCATGCTCTTCAGGCTGGAAAGCTGTGCGCTGGAGCTCTTACCAAACACCTCAATAAAGCGTGCTTCCAGCTGTGTAAGATTTGCAGATTCGTCTCTGATAATCTGCAATGCATCAGGAACCATCGTATCCAGCATATAGTCACGATTCAGATCCGGAGAGGAACCGGTAATCATCAAAATTCTTCTATACGCGGTATTCAGCTGGGTAAGGCTTGTTTGAGCATCTGCCAGCAGATCGCCCAGATCGCCCAAGGTAGTCTCCAGGCGAATCGTATTTTCACCGGCATTTAAATAAAAGTAATACGTACCGTTCGTATCATCTCCCAATGTATAATAGGAGAAGGAACTGTCATACCGAAAACGCAGATTGCCAGCTTCCTGACAAGGCTGAACGCCATTGATCAGCAGTTTTCGTGAAGTATACATACCGCTCAGGGTATTTTGCCGTGCCTTCAGCGTTATCGCATACAGACCGGATTTTTCTACCGATACCTTCCACTCGATCCACTCATTAGGACTCTGCCATTTATCCGCACCGATCGTATTATAACGGATTTTACTGTGATGATACGGCACCGTAAGCGGAGAGGATCTATCGGTGATCGCATAGATCGTAGGCGATGACTTCAAAATATCATAAGTAACATCCTTGGTAGCGTCATAGGCCGTCGTATCCACAGGATCTATATAATTATTGTATTTATCTATCGCACTTTGGGTAAGGAACTGCGCGGAATGCTTATCGGTATAAATTTCCGGGGCATGCAGGCCTTCAGCCTGAATATACAAAGAATTAACTCCCGTCACCTTTTGATATCCGGCAGCCTGATACTGTGCAGTCAATTCTGCATAAGTGGGAATCTCCGCAATTTGATGAAGCTTTGCATATTCCACCACCATGCCTTCTTTTACAGCTTCAAAAGAAAGCACATGCATCCCTGCTTCAAAATAGAATTTGAACGGTGTCTGTTCATACCCCATATAATCTCTGACAGCAAGACTCTGCCATTGAGGTGCTTCTTCCTGATACGGGCGTTTTTCATTATTGGTCTGGCCATCAACACGCAAAAGCCCGGAATCCTTCCAAACACGTTCAAAATTGACCTGACGTGCTTCATAAAAAGGCACAGCATAATCAATATACAATCTGCGCTGTACTGCTGAACTTTTACTGGAAATACTGTACTGCTGTCCGTCTATCTCATATACCAGTTCGTCATAGGCAAAATACGAAAACGTAATGTTGTACAGCCCCGCCTGCTTTACATTGAAGACCCAGCCGCAGATGCCCTCATCATAAAAAAGGGCTCCCTCGCGAAGATCTTCGGGATCATTTTTCGACGCAACCTTTACCACGGGAAGGTTACCGATCACTTCGCCCGTATCCGGGTCAAACTGCACAGCATCCTTTCCGCTTAAAACGATTTCCTCTTGCGGCATAGCTTTATCGCTGTTCTTATTTTTGTACGCGGTATAATCTGCCGTACTTGAAACCGTGCTGTCAAAGGCTTGTGCCTCAGGCATTTCATAGTCAGCTTCCTCTTCTGTAGTGCCGACCTCTGCTGCTTCACCGGGCGCCTGAGATCCATCAGCATTTTCCGGTGCGGCATACGCCACGCAGGCAAACACTGAAATCATCACTGACGCAATGATGACAAAGACCAGCAGTCTGTTAAGCAAAGACTTCATGTTCTTCCTCCTGAAAGCTAAAATGTTTCTGCAAAAACGCTCAATATATAATAATGAGTCCACCGTGAGCAGAATGATACATAATATCTACTGTATCATACCACCAAGAGGGGTCAAAGTCAATATACTACCTAAAAAATTTTCCGAACTTCCAAAAATTACTTTTTCTCAAAAACTCCCTAATATCGGGCGTTTTCATCATTTTCTTTTTTGCTGTTAAAAAAATATTTACATTTTTAGCCCACCATTTTATCACAAAAAGAACATTTGAATTCCAAACTTACCGCCGGATAAAAAAAGTTAAAAATAATTGTTTTTTCTTATTGACTTCTGCGCCGCGTTAGGGTATAGTTATTATCAAGCTGCTTTTGCAGGCAGCTTCAAAATCAACGTGGTGCGAGGTGTTTCTTATGAAGACACTAAAGCGACTGTTTCTCTATTTCAGGCCTTATTTGGGTATCATGATACTGTATTTGGTTATGGGTGCGCTGATCGTTTCGCTGGCCATGCTGCTGCCGCAGATCACAAAAGCCATCATAGCTTCAGTTATCGGCGATACTCCTTTTTCGATTTTGGGTCATACTCCCTCTTCAAAGGATGCACTTTTTCTGGAATTAGCTGTTGCCTGGCTCACCATTGTAATCGTGCGGCAGGGGCTTTCCTACATCCGCGGTTATTTAATGGCCAAAAGTTCCATTAAAGCCGTTTGCAAAATGCGTGAAGATGTCTTTGAAAAATTAGTGTGGCAGTCACAAACCTTTTTACGCAATGAGAATACCGGAAATATTATGACGGTAATCAACGGTGACACGGAAATGATAAAAAATTTCTTTACCGGTACCGTACCCGCTATTTTGGAGGCCATCTTCGGTTTTATTTTTGCCAGTATCATGATCGGCCAAATGAGCTGGATCATGGTATTAACCGCCTACCTTTTTGTGGTGCCGCTGTTTCTTATCTCCCGCAAATTCAGTAAGGTATTCTATAAATGGTATCATTTTGTACGCGAATCCAGCGCGGACTTAAGCATGACCACCCAGGAAAACATCACCGGTATTCGTATTGTAAAGGCCTATGCCCAGGAAGAGCAGGAAAAGAAAAAATTTAAGGAAAAAAACGATGCGTTCCGCTACCATGGCATCAACTATATGGTAGTTTGGGGCAAGCATTTTATTCCCTTCGGAATTATCAGCAACCTGCCCAATATCGTACTGACCATTATGGCAGCTCTTTTAGTCATCAACGGCAATACACACTTTATGATGCTGGATCAAACGATGAGCGTGGCTGAATTTGTAGCTATCGGTGGATATGTAGGCTATATTCTGGTTCCTTTTCAGCAAATCAATAACTGGCTGAACCAAACCCAGCAGGCTGCTACCAGTGCAGAAAAAGTTTTCCGTTTTTTAAACACAGGCTCTATTATTACCTCAAAAAAAGACGCACAGACGGTAGATCCTACCTGTGTAAACATTAAAATGGAACACGTGGGCTTCAGTGCAAACAAAACACAGATCATTGAGGATGTTACCATCGATCTGCCCCAAGGAAAAAGCCTCGGCATTATGGGGACCACCGGCAGCGGCAAAACGATGGTAACCAACTTGATGACCCGCTTTTTTGATGTTACGGAAGGGGCCGTTACCATCAACGGCGTCGACGTAAAAGATATCGATCTAACCAGTCTGCGCGCCTGCTTTTCCCCCGTACTGCAGGACGTATTTCTGTTTTCCGATACCATTGCAAAAAATATCGCATTTGGGCGGCCAGACGCTACATATGACGATGTGTGCAATTGTGCAAAAATTGCGCAAGCGCACGATTTTATCTTAGAAACGCCGGATGGCTACGATACCATTGTCGGAGAACGCGGCATGGGCCTTTCCGGCGGGCAGAAACAGCGTATCTCCATCGCCCGCGCTCTGCTGTTTAACGCGCCGGTCCTGATTTTTGATGATGCGACCAGCGCGCTGGATATGGAAACCGAACAGGAACTGTATCATGCGCTGCGCAGCCGCGGCAGCAATCAAAGTCATATCATTATCGCCCACAGAATTTCTTCGGTAAAAGACTGTGACGAAATCCTTATTATGGATAAAGGACGTATCATAGAACGCGGTACCCATGAGGAGCTGCTGGCACTGCATGGACAATATTACGAAATCTACAAAGAACAGTACAGCACTGTTCTTGAGGCAGTCTAAAGGAGGTGTTCTTATGGCACGCAACAGATATTTAGACGACGAAGAAGAAGTTGTCAAACTGAATGCCGGTCTCTTAAAGCGGCTGTTCCGCTATATGATTCCTTATAAAAAACTGTTTTTTGCAGGATTATTTCTTTTAATTATTAATGTACTGGTTACGCTGATATGGCCCCGGATGACACAATGGATTATCGATGATGTTCTTTCCATCAACGGTGCATACGCCAACAGTATCAAGGCTTTGCTTACCGTTATCGGCATCGTGTCCTTCGTGCTCTTTGTAGACGTTTTTTTAGCGGCAAAGCGTGTAATCCTGATCACCAAGCTCGGGCACAATACAATTTATGATATCCGCCAAGAGATCTTTGACCATGTGCAGACGCTTTCCTTTAAATATTTTGATGATCGGCCTGCCGGTAAAATCATGGTGCGGATCACCAATTACGTGGACTCTCTGTCAAATCTGCTCTCCAGCCAAATCATCCAGCTAATTGTAGATGTCTTTACATTGCTCTGTATTCTGGTGATTCTGCTGAGCATGAATCTGCGGCTTACCCTGCTGAGTTTTGCGGTCATCATCCCGCTTTCGCTGTTTATCATCTTCCTGCGCCGCATCATTGCCAAATGGGCACGTCGTGTACGAGCAAAGTCAAGTAACCGTACGGCTTATATCCATGAAAATATCATGGGAACCTATGTGACCCAATCCTTTAACCGAGAGCAGTACAACCATAAGGAAATGATCCGGCTGGATGACGATGTAAACTACCAGTTCATCCGCCTGCATCTTTCCAGCGCAACACTGGGGCCTGCAGTAGATATTCTATCAACGATCGGTACAATTCTTGTTTATTTCGTCGCAATCCAATTTATTGCCGGCGGTGAAATGACTTTAGGTGCCCTTACCGCCTTTACTACCTATATGACGAGATTCTGGCAGCCCATTGCGTCTTTTACTACAATCTTCAATCAATTCTGTGAAGCTACCAGCAACATCGAACGTATTTTTGAAACCATCGACACCGAACCGGAAATCGAAGACAGACCGGACGCCTATGTACTGCCTGATATCACCGGCCGCGTGGAATATAAGAATGTGGATTTTTCCTATGATGGAAAAGTCAATATTCTGGAAAACGTTTCCTTTACCGTAGAACCCGGGCAGATGATTGCCTTTGTAGGCCCTACCGGCGCGGGAAAAACAACAGTGGTAAACCTGCTTTCCCGTTTTTACGATGTTACCGGCGGCAGTGTGGAAATTGACGGACATGATGTACGTAATGTAACGCTCCAATCCCTGCGGACACAGGTAGGCGTTATGATGCAGGATTCCTTTATTTTTACCGGCACAATTATGGATAACATCCGCTACGGCAGGCCGGAAGCTACCGATGAAGAATGTATTGCCGCAGCCAGAAAGGTTTATGCCTCCGAGTTCATTGAACGTCTTCCCGAGGGCTACAACACCAAAGTGCAGGAGCGCGGTGCCGGTCTTTCCACAGGGGAACGCCAGTTGCTCTCCTTTGCCCGTGCGGTATTAGCCAATCCGAAGATTTTAATTCTTGATGAAGCAACCAGCAGCATTGATACGCAGACTGAGCTATTGATCCAGCGCGCGCTGGCACAGCTGTTAGAGGGCCGTACCAGCTTTGTGATCGCCCACCGCCTCTCTACTATTAAGCGTGCCGATCAAATCATGTGCATCTGCAATAAGGGCATTGCCGAACGAGGCACCCATGAAGAACTAATGCAGAAAAAAGGTATCTATTACGAGCTGAATATGAGCCAGTATCGAGCGCTGATTCAGCAACAATAAAGAATACAGAAGGGATTTTATGGAACCTATTATACTTTTCTTGATCCTCATTTTCGGAATTGCCGTTATTGTATTACAGATAGCGGCAATCCGTCGTCTTTCAGCCCAGAATGCAAAAAATGAAGAATTAACGCGAATGCTGCAGCAAGAAAATGACAAGCTGAAAAATTTTCTTCTGCAGCAAAACAGTGATCTGCGCCGGGAACTGAATACCTCCCTTGCCAATTATAGCAATACCGTGAATACCGGAACGGCACAGCTGACCACAGTACTGCAAAACCAAATGGAGGGCTTTTCCCAAACCCTTCGAGATATGACCGAGCAAAATCGCCGTCAATTAAATGAGATGCGCCAAACCATCGAAAATAATCTGCATGCCCTGCAATCCGATAACGCTGAAAAGCTGGAAAAAATGCGGCAGACTGTGGATGAAAAGCTCAGTTCCACCTTGGAAAAACGCCTGAGCGAAAGCTTTTCTTCCGTAAGCAAGCAGCTGGAAAACGTGTACAAGGGCCTCGGCGAAATGCAGACGCTGGCCTCCAGCGTAGGCGATTTAAAAAGCGCCCTGACCAACGTAAAAGTGCGCGGAACCTGGGGCGAAGTATCTCTGGCGAATCTTTTAAGTCAGCTTTTGACTCCGGAACAATATAAAAAAAATGTAAAACCGATACCACGCTCTAACAATATCGTAGAATTCTGCATCTGTCTGCCCAATAACGAAAACAACGATATCGTCTATCTTCCCATTGACTGCAAATTTCCCATTGAGCAATATATCCGTCTGTGTGACGCTTCCGAAGCCGGCGATGCCGCAGCAGCAGAGGAAGCCTCCAAGCAGCTGGAAGCTTCCATAAAGCTCAGTGCGCGCACGATTCGCGATAAATATATCGCCCCGCCCTATACCACGGATTTTGCCATTATGTATCTGCCTATTGAGGGCCTGTATGCCGAAGTTGCCCGAAAAAGCGGCCTGTGTGAACAACTGCAGCGGGAATACCGCGTTACCGTAGCCGGTCCCACTACGTTGGGCGCCTTTTTAAACAGTCTTCAACTGGGTTTCAAAACACTCGCCATTCAAAAACGCACCAGTGAAATTACACAGCTGCTTACTAAAATCAAAGGTAATTTCAATAAATTTGCGGATCTGCTGGAAAAAACTAAACGCCGGCTGGATGATGCCAGCGCTAATATTGAAGATGCCACCAAACGGTATTATAAAATCGACACGCTCTTAGGCAAAGCTGATATGTTTTCCTTGGAAAATGCGGCTGAAGCTGCCGAGAAAGACCCCGGTGAGGACCATACAGAACACGGTGCTTAAAATTTTTCTATACATCAAAACGATAATATAGTATAATACTATTCAGTACTGCGGTACTGAATCTTTATTTTTGGGAAAGGGTACTATGAAACATCCGCTTACAAAAAAGCTTTCTGTTTTAATTCTTGCGATCCTACTGATCGCCGTGCTGACCTTTGTGATCTTCAATATGCGCGAAAATTATTTAAAAACCAACCGCGACCGTATTATTCTTTTAGCGTATCAAACAAATATTACCGGTTCCAGCGGAGAAATGTGGGCAAAAAATCTGCAAACGCTGTTTCCCGAAATGCCGGGCTTTGAAGTTTCTGTTTATCTTACGCATGAAGCAGGAAATGACAGTATTACTGTAACTACCGAAAATGGCTGGCAGCAGATCATTACCCGTTTGGGCAGCAAGCAGGGAGATATTTTGCTTTTAAATAACAAAGCTTTTTACGAAACGATGCTGGCCAATGATTTTCTTCTGCCCCTGGAGCCCTGCGGCTATGGTGACCGCGCTGTCCGCGGAGACAATGGAAAAATTTACGGCATTGATGTAACAGGCCTTACCGCTGAGGGACTCTATAGCCTGGATACCTCCGCTCTGGTGGGCCAAGGTCAGCCCCTGCCCTTAGCTTCCACAGATGCGGCTGATTACGAAACAAATTCCGAGTTGTTTCCCCCACGAGTGATCGCAGTACTGTATAAAGGTACCGCACACGAAGCGTATGCACGGCAGGTTTTAGAACAGCTTTGGGGAGGCTGCGGCCAATGAAGCATATAAAATACGCACTCTCACATTGCATCAATATCCTGCTGATACTCTGCATCGTCATTTGTCTGATAACAACCGGTTTATCAGAGGTCATTTCCCAACTGCAATCCGCTAAAAAAGGAGTGGAAGTAATCCTTGTAGATACCACACTTTCTGTAGGCAGCGACGATCAGTTTCGCAAAAATATTCAAGCATTCACGCAGATAAAATACGTAGGAATCTCCACGGTGGACTCCTCCTCAGCGGAGGAATACATCCATACTATCGAAAATTACTCGATGACGGAATATTTAAAATACCTTACTCTGAGCCGAAATGCTGAAATCTTGATTGTTCCGCAAACAATGCTTGAAACAGTTTACCAAATGGATACGATCACCCCTCTTTTATTGGACGTTCCCGAACAATACCGGGAAATCTGTAGCCATGATGATACTGTTTATGCCTTTCCTTTCCGGGATTTGACCGTTACCGACTACGGAGCCACCCTTCTTTCCGCGCAAAGTGAAGTTTTCGGCATCCTCCTCGCCGGCGCGGACCACACCGAAGCAATCCGCCAATATTTAGCGTCGCTGGCAGCTTAAAAGCTTTATTTCACCACAAGCAAAACTCTTTCCTATGGAGGGATCGTTATGTACCAACAAAAATGCGAGCCTAAAAAACATTCTCCTGTCAAAACCTTTCTGTTAACGCTTGCAGGGCTCCTGATTTTTTTGATGCTCTGTTTTCTTCTGGCCTATATCGACCGTTTTTTAGGTACTTCCGGCGCGTCTTTTGCTGCGCTTTTCCTCTTTTTGCTGCTGGGCTATTTTCTGTTGAAGCCCGGTCAAGCCTCTTACCTTTACACCTTAAAAGGCAATTGCTTTACCATTGAACAAATCTTAAACAAAAAAACGGTAAAAACCGTAAAAATTGATACGCGTACAATAACCTCTGTCGTTCCCGGGCGCGGCGGACGCCGCCTGCTGCCCCACGGATACGTCCCCTATACAGTCTGCTGCAATGATAAACAATATTGTCTTGCTTTAGACGATACGATGCGTGCAGGGTTAGCGGCAAAAAATGCTACCGACGCATTCCTTATGCAAAGCCGCGAAAAAATACTGCATACACTAAAAGAATTGATCGCTATTCCTTCTGTAAAAAACGCTCCTGAAGAAGGCATGCCTTTTGGATCTGCCTGCGCTCAGGTGCTGAAAAAGACATTAGAGATATGCGAAAGCTTAGGGATGAAAACAAAAAATTTAGAGAATTACTGCGGTTGGGCAGAAATCGGCAGCGGAAAAAAAATGATTGGTGTTCTCTGTCATTTAGATGTAGTCCCCGCCGGAGATGGCTGGGCAACCGATCCGTTCGAAGCAGTACTTTCAGAAGGCTGCATCATTGGCCGCGGTGCCGTTGACGATAAGGGACCCGCAGCAGCAGCTATTTATGCCGTTGCCGCCGTACAGGAAAGTTTGGATTCCCTGCCCTGCCGTATAAGGCTGATTTTTGGCTGTGATGAGGAAAGCGGCTGGGGCTGTATGGAACATTATGCCCATACAGAAGAGCTTCCCGATATGGCGTTTACTCCCGATGCGGAATATCCGGTTATCATTACCGAAAAAGGAATCGCACAGTTTACGCTTACAACCAGTCTTGAAGAGGGAAATTACCAGCTGTATATCAACGGCGGTCTGCGTCCTAATATGGTGCCGGATCGGGCCTCTGCTACAGTGATCGGTAATATTGACCGACTCTATCCTATTTTAACCGAATACGATGTTCACAAAAACGGCCTCAGTTTTTCTGCAACGGGGAATGTACTCACCATAGAAGCCGCGGGAATCAGTGCCCATGGCTCTACACCAGAAAAAGGGAAAAACGCACTCTTTGCACTGTTCCATTTTTTAAGTGCGCTGCACTTAGGCGGAAGTCAGGGAAATTTTGTCGAAGACATGCTTACGCTTTTTGTGGATAAAAGTGACGGCAGCGGAGCCTCTCTTCAGCTGAGTGACAAAGTCTCCGGACCCTTGACGCTTAACCTCGGCATGTGTTATATCGGAAAAAATGAACTTTTCAGCGACATGCACGATGATTCCTGCAGAATCGTATTAGATATCCGCTATCCTGTTTCCTATCAGCTGGAGGAAATTTCTGCAAAACTGCAGCGAGCGATTCCCTCTGCATGGGACTGCGAAATTGGACACGCACAGCCGCCGCATCATATAGAGGAAGACACACCGCTCGTACAGACGTTAATGAAAGTATACAAGCAATATACGCAAAGAACTGACAGCCCCCTTGCCATCGGCGGCGGCACTTATGCACGTGCATTACCGGGAAGAGCCGTTGCCTTCGGCGTTCAGTTTCCGCAAAAACCGGATCAAGCGCATCAGGCAAATGAAAGAATTGAAACAGAGGATCTTCTTTTAAGTGCCAAAATGTTTGCCTGCGCCCTTACAGAACTTGTTCAAATATAATTTTTATTTGAAAAAATGCTGTTTTTTTGTTATAATATAATTTGAATAGATAAAAACGGTGATCATATGTTTCAGATTGAAATCGGGGATACGGTAATCACCCGAAAAAAGCATCCCTGCGGCGGCAACAGCTGGCAATGCGTCCGCACAGGTGCAGATATCAAATTAAAATGCAATACCTGCGGCAGAATTATTATGCTGGACCGCGAGGAATGTAAAAAACGCACAAAAAATATTGTAAAAGCGGAAGGCAAAGAGAATGACTAAACAAACCGATCCAAAGGATATAAATCCCTTTCCTGAAAAGGATGCATCTGTACAAACGCAAGAGGACCAACGGCAGAATGACGTAGCCGGTCAATTTTCTATTTTTGATCAAGAAATTTCCGGTACTCTTTTTACACAAACTCCGCCGGAAGAACCGAATATCCCGGAAGAAACTACCGTGATCCCCCTCAAAGAAACTGCCGCGATCGACCAGCCGCCCATCATAACGAAAACCGTTTTGCAGGAAAATCCAGATGATAAAATGCATGAAACTCTACCAGATACCGACGCTTCGTCCGTACAAGAAGATTCTTCTGACGAAACTTCTGCACCCATGCAAGACGAATACTATATTCCGCAGTTTGATATTCCTCCGGCAGAAAAAAAGAAACCTATAGAGGATATTCCCCCCTCTTCGGTATCAACCGCAAATTTCACAGCGGATAATATAACTGACGACAAAGCGGAAAATATTGCACACCGTTTGGTTGCCTACAGTGAAATCAAAAATAAAAGCGAACTACCGGAATTTGAAACCCCTTATCTTTACAAGGGAAAAAAAGGCGAACATATCCGTTACCGCCTCTCCCTTCCCACCGATAAAAATCCTAAAAAAGAAAGAATGAAGAGAAGTATCATCAGTTTAGGAATTACCGTAATCACGGCGCTCATATTAGCTTTTTTACTCAGAAGTTTTGTCTTTGTTCTTGCTACGGTGGATGGTCCGAGCATGGAACCAACCCTGCAAAATAACGAAAAAATATTAGTTACACGCTATAGCTATTATTTCCACGAAATTGAGCGCGGTGACGTGATTGTATGCCGATTTGACAATGAAAATTATCCTGACTATTATGTAAAACGTGTGGTTGCCTTAGGCGGCGAAACTGTAAAAATAGAAAACGGTATTGTATACGTAAACGATGTGCCTTTAGAAGAAAACTATATAAAAGAGCCGCCGCGGAACGACATGGAAGAAGTTTTGGTTCCGGTTGGATATGTCTTTGTTATGGGAGATAACCGAAACAATTCCACTGACAGCCGAAAAAGCTACATTGGCCCCATTGCACAGGAACTTGTTGTAGGCAAGGCACGCTGTATTCTGTTTCCGCTTTCCAACTTCGGCTCTATTGAGGAGTAGCTTTGTGAAATTTCTTGTACTTTCCGATATCCACGGCAACAACATTGCCTTACAGGCCGTGCTGGATAAAGTAAAAAATCAGCACTATGACAGAGTACTGGTACTTGGTGATAACATCGGTGACGGCCCCTGCCCCGATAAAGTACTGAATATTCTTTCCCAACTGCAGCCTGTGATGATTCAGGGAAACCGAGAAGAACTTGCCTGCCGTCATTTTGCCGGTTTTGCTGAAACCCAAAAGGCGCTGCAATGGCAATTTATGCGGGAATCCCTGAGCTTTATGTCCCGGCAGCAAAAAGAATGGATTGCTTCCTTTCCGCAGCAGCAGACAATAACGGAAGAGGGTCTTTCGCTGAGAATGGTGCATGGCTCCCCTTTTTCAATTCGAGAGCTGTTGTATTATAATAATCCGCAGCGTCTGCAGGAATGTCTGGCAGCTATTAAGGAGCCCATTCTCCTATGCGGTCACAACCACTATCAATTTGCCTATTTAAACGGTGATACGTTAGTAATGAATCCCGGTTCTATCGGGTTAAGCCAAAAAAACGAGGCCTTTCGAGCGGATTACGCTCTACTGAATCTATCGGCCGGTCAATTTTCCTTTGAGCTGAACCACGTATATTATGACGGTGAAAAAATCAAGCAGGAATACATGGACCGAAATTTATGGGATACAAATATCTGGGGACAAATCGCTTACAAGGAAATGAGCGAGGGTAAAATGTATATCATTGCTTTTGCCCGTTTTGTCTTTAATTTGGCGAAGGCCAGAAATGCATCTTCCCACCCGCTGGATGATGCCATTTGGCAGGAGGCATGTGAAACATGGGATTGGACGCCCGCAAAATGACGTTATTTGACTGCCACGTAAATGCTGACAGCACACAACAGCAGAATATCAGAAAATACTGCGCTCAGGCAAGACAACAGGGCCTCGATGGGTTCTGCTTGACTGAGCCGGTTGTTTTTTCCAAATCCGAAAGTACAATAAAACTTCCCCAATTCCCCGCTAAAGAGCATAGCGATCTGGAAATTTTAACCGGATTAGAAATTGAATTTACACCGGAAACACATACAAGCATGGCTCTGCGCACCGCGGGGCTTAATCCTGATTACATTATTAATGCCGTTCACAGCGCAGACGGACTGTCCCTACGGGATATGGAATATTATACTTCGCAAAGCCGAACCGATGCTTACAGCAATTATCTTACCTGTGTGTTTGATTCCCTTGACGCGGCTTTTGAGTACTCCGTATTAGGCCATATCACCTATGTAAGCAAATATGCCTATTACCCTTCGCCGGCACTGGAATGGCGGGAATTTCCGGATATTTTGGACAATATTTTGATGCGAACCGTCTTTATGGGGAAAGGCCTGGAACTTAACGCTTCGGCGTATGCATCGGAAAAACTTCTAATGCCCTCACTTTCGGTTCTAAAGCGCTACCGAGAGCTCGGCGGGGAAATTCTTACATTTGGTTCCGGTGCACACTCTTATTTGCATGTAGGAGCACATATGCATGATATGTGCGAAGCTGCTATTAGCTGCGGGTTCAAATACTACACGGTATTTAAAAAAATGCGTCCGCAAATGTATCCGTTATGAAATTCACACTTCCCAAAAATAAACTAATCTTAGCACCGATGGCCGGTGTTACAGACAGCATTTTTCGCCGGATATGTACACGTTTCGGTGCAGGACTCACGTTTACAGAAATGGTCAGCGCCAAAGGGCTGTACTACAACAGTGAAAATACGCAATTTTTGTTAGCGCCTGCCTATACAAACTGCGAGGGCGCTCAAATTTTCGGTTCTTCTCCTGAAATTATGGCGGCACAGCTTTCTCACCCGCTTTTTGCGCCGTTTTCATTGATCGATATCAATATGGGCTGTCCGGCAAAAAAAATCACCTCCAACGGTGAAGGCAGTGCACTGATGAAAGATATTCCTTTGGCAAAAGAAATTATCTCCGCCTGCTCACATGCGGCAAAAAAACCCGTAACCGTAAAAATTCGTGCGGGCTGGCAGGAAAAAAATGCCGTAGAATTCGCTGTTGCCGCACAGGAAGCAGGAGCATCCGCTATCACGGTGCATGGCCGCACTGCGGAACAGGCGTACCGGGGCAAAGCGGATCTGGAAATTATACGGCAAGTAAAACAAAACGTTTCGATCCCCGTTATCGGCAACGGTGATATTTCCGACGGTATTTCAGCTCAAACGATGTTGGAGCATACCGGCTGTGACGCAATTATGATCGGCCGCGCCAGTCAGGGCGCCCCTTGGATCTTTGCCCAAATACAGGCGGAATTGGAGGGTCGCGTCTTTTGCCTAACCGCTGAACAGAAATTGGATATTGCCTTGGAACACGGCATGGGACTGGCACAGCTGCGAGGGGAACATACCGCTATGCTGCAGATGCGCAAGCATCTGTCCTGGTATACCCATGGTTGGCGCAACGCAGCGGTTCTTCGGCAAAAGATCAATACTCTCTGTACCCTTGAGCAGTTCTGTGAATTGATCCGGCAATTGAAAAAAACCGCTGAGCATGCCTGATGCAGTTTTTGCGATGCCGCACTAATAAAGGCTTTTCTTTAAAAGAAAAGCCTTTTGAAATCAATACCGTTCTTTACGGGATCCATGCAATATCAGCTTTCCCGTCCCCGCACGATATGATAATAACTGTGCGAAGTAATAAAATACACAATGCTATAAAATACTGCAAACACGGCAAAGCAGGCAGCAGTAATCACCGCCAGAAGCGCTGTATTCGTAATACCAAACAACAGCATAAGCTGGGAGATCATCTTAAAAGCAAACGCTACATGAATTCCTGCAGCAACCAAAGGTAAGAAGAATACAGTAAGCACCTGTGAATTGATGCTGCTGCGTATTTCTTCACCGGTCATGCCTACTTTTTGCAGAATATCAAACCGCTGCTGATCCTCATAGCCCTCGGTAATCTGCTTATAATAGATGATCATCACTGCGGCTACAAGAAAGACCGTCCCTAAAAAAAGTCCCAGGAAGAAAAAACCGCCATTAAGCGCCACAGTATCCTCACGTTTCTCCGCCAAAGATTCCGTCCGAAAGCGGGGAAATTCCATTTCCTGCTCTGCGGCCTGATCTTGAAGCGCTCCTATCGCTTCACTGAGCTGCTCCTCAACCGCAATCTCTTTTTCCGCATTACAGTTCAGATCAAAACCATAGTAATACTGAAATTCAGAAGCATTCAGCGCATAAGCCGCTTTTTGTGCCTGATAAATTTGCGCAATTACCGCCTCAGAAGCAAAAATATAATAGCTTGAGACGATATCTCCCGCATTAAAGCCGCTTTCTTTAAATGCTTCTGTCCGTTTAACCGTATATTCTCCACAGTTTTCAAACGAAATCGTACTGTAAGGATACTGCGTACGTGTACAATAAAGCATGATCTCTCGTTCCCCCAGCTGTATATCGGTATGCATAACACGGTTATATTCCTCAGTAGTAAGAAAGAACAGCTGCCGGACATTTGCATAATTATAACTGTTATTAACACGCTCACGGTCAAAGATCACCTGATCCTCCGCAAAATATCCTGAAGTAGGCAGAAAACGATATTGTATACTATTTTCTGGCAGCTGGTCGTTATCCAGCAAAACTTTATCAACAGCAGTATGTACTGCTTCTATATATTCCTGGCCGTCTCCATAAAGCCGGATCGTAATATCCCGCGGATACCTCTGCTGCAAACTGCTCTCCAACCCCACATACAGACAAGTAGTAGAAGAAAGAATCACTAACACCATGGTACATAAAATACAGATAGAAGCCAACCCCGCACCGTTCTTCTTCATACGATATACCATAGAAGAAACAGAAATAAAATGATTGGTCTTATAATAATATCGCTTTAACTTTTGCAGAAAGCGGCAAAGGGTAACCGAACCGGCAACAAACAGCAAATAAGTAGCAAGAATGACTAAAATCACCGCCAGAAAGAAAAACACAAGGGTATTAACAGGATCTTCGATTTTTAGGGCAATATAATAAGCTGCTGCCAATAAAAGCAGCCCCAAAACGGCCCCCAGCCAGTTCGCTTTAGGCGGTTTTTCTCCCATTGCCTCGCTTTTAAGCAATTCTATCGGCTTGGAAAGCTGTATTTGCCTTAAGGAATTCAGCAAAATCAAAAAAAAGATAATTAAGAATAAAACTGCTGTGCTCAAGGCTGCTCCCAAAGATACTGCAAAGCTGAACGTGGCGCTCCAACCCAACATTTTTACCATCAAAAGTTCCGCGGCCTTTGAAAAAAGAATTCCCAAAGCAATACCGCTGAAAATGGAAACTGCGGCCACAATGCAGCTTTCCCAAAGCAGAATCTTTAAAATATTATGTTTATTCATTCCCAAAATATTGTAAAGTCCGAATTCTTTTTTCCTTCTTCGAATCAAAAAAGAATTGGTGTAAAACAAAAACACAAGGGAAAAACAGCCCACCACATACGTACCGAACCCAAAAAAGCTCTGCAGCATATCTCCGCCGCGCATATGAGCTATATTTTCATCTACCGAAAGAAACGAAACGATGTAATGGATCATTACCATAATCACACAGCTAACAATATAAGGAACGTATGTTTTACGATTTTTTGATATTCCTCCGCAGGCCAAACGTGAATAAAATGCCGGTTTCATTTTTCTTCACCGCCTGTTGCAAGCACTGTAAGCGTATCAGCTATTTTTTGATAAAGCTCTTCGTTGCTGGAATTGCCGCGGTATATTTGATGAAAAACCCGACCGTCTTTAATAAACAGCACCCGTCCTGCATGGCTGGCGGCTTTAACCGAGTGCGTCACCATCAGAATCGTCTGCCCATCATAATTGATATCAGAAAACAGCTGCAGCAGTTCATCGGTGGCCTTGGAATCCAATGCCCCGGTAGGCTCATCCGCCAACAAAAGCTCCGGGCTGTTTATCAGTGCCCGTGCGACGGCCGCCCGCTGCTTCTGTCCTCCGGAGACCTCATAAGGATATTTTTTCATCAATTCCGAAATTCCCAATTTAGCGGCAATCGGTCTGAGATAGCGGTTCATTTCCTCATAGGATTTTCCCGCAAGCACCAGAGGAAGAAAGATATTATCCTGCAGGGTAAAGGTATCCAGCAAATTAAAATCCTGAAATACAAAACCGAGATTATCCCGGCGAAAAGCCGCAATATCCTTTTCTTTGATGCCGGAAAGGGGTCTTCCGCCGAGAATGACCTCCCCTTCGGTAGGCTTATCCAATGCTGCTAAAATATTAAGCAGCGTTGTTTTTCCACTGCCGGATTCCCCCATAATTGCAACATATTCACCCTTTTCAACAGAAAAAGAAACCTCAGAAAGTGCCTGAACCTGATTTCCGCCTAATCGGGTAGTATAGATTTTTTTCAGGCTTTTTACTTCTAAAATCGCCATACTCTATAGATCCTCCCATTTATTTTTGCTTAGTATACCACGCAAAGACCAAAAGCAAAATTCAACCGTATTACAAATGATGCCTAAAATGTGACATTGCTGTAAGCTAAAATATTGGGGAAGATCACTCTGCCTGCAGAGCATACGGCGTCATATCAACGGTAAATACCGTGCCCTTATTCTGCACCGATTCCACCGTTATCCGATGCCCTAGGCGATCAGCAGCTTTTTTAACCAAATACAAACCGATACCGGTAGACTTTTTATCTGCACGTCCATTATACCCGGTAAAACCTTTTTCAAAAATTCTTGCTGTATCCTCCGGTGCGATGCCAATGCCGGTATCCGCTATTTTTAAAACCGCTCCTTCGGCCGAAATGGTAACACATCCTTTTTTTGTATATTTTACCGCATTAGAAAGCAGCTGCTCTATCACAAAGGAAAGCCATTTTTCATCTGTTAAAACCCGGGCATCTGTGCCCTGATATTCTAACCGAATATGCCGGTGAACAAACTGCGCCGCATATTTCCGCACCGAAGCACGGATGATCGGATCTAAAGGATATTCTTTCAAAACCAGGTCAGAAACATCGTCCTCTAAGCGGATATAGCACAATGCCATTTCCGCATACTGCTCAATGCGGAACAATTCTGAAAGCAATTCCCGATTTTCCTGAATATCACTGGCTTGTAAAATCAATTGCATCACGGCAATCGGTGCTTTGATCTGATGCACCCATGCGGCATAATATTCCTCCTTTTCTTTTTTTTGCTGCCGATACAGCGTAAGCCTTTTACGCATCTCGCGCCCTAAACAGGCAAGAAGCTCCGTATAATCCTGTTCAATCAGCCCCTCTGCCTCAGGCAGTTCCTCGGCAAGAACACAAATATCATTTTTCATTTTCTGCAGCATTTTATGTTTTTTTACGAATCTCCAAAACCCGATCAAAAATAAAACTGCTGAAAAAAACACACATAAAAGAAGAGGATATCCTACAGCCTTCCAATCAATGCCATAAAGATAGAACAAAACAAAAAAAATCACTGCGCACACCACTGCCCAAAGCAGGAAATTTCTGCAATGCCGGAGATAATAAAAAAATATAGGCGCATCTTTTTTCATCTATAGTTCTCCTCCGATAAGATATCCTACGCCGGTCTTAGTCGCAATAAAATTTTCAAGCCCGATCCCCTCTAATTTTTTACGGAGTCTGGCCACATTCACATTCAATGTATTCTCTTCCACATAACAATCTGTCTCCCACAGGCGGATCATCAGTGTCTCCCGGCTTACGATCTTTCCCTTATTCTCCATTAATGTTGTTAGAATACGAAATTCATTTTTACTGAGCTCTAATTTCTTATCCTGATACATAAGGCTGGCATCATTTAAATTAAGCACCGCTCCTTTATGCTCCAGCACCGGAATTTTACCGGCCATATCATACGTCCGCCGGAGCAGCGCCTGGATTTTTGCCATAAGCACATTTAATTCAAAGGGCTTGGCAATAAAATCATCTCCCCCCATGTTCATAGCCATAACAATATTCATATTATCCGATGCCGAAGAAATAAACATAATGGGCACATTAGAGATCTTCCGCAATTCGCTGCACCAGTAATATCCGTTATAAAACGGCAACATAACATCTACCAGCACCAAATCCGGATTAAACTGCATAAAAAAAGAAACAATATTTTGAAAATCCATTACAAACGCCGCCTGATGCCCCCAGGCTTCCATCTGTTTTTTCATGGCTTCTGCCATAGAAAGATCATCTTCTATAATCATAATCCTATACATAAAACAAATCCCTTTCCATTGCACTTGAATAAATTTATTATAGCACAAATACAAATTGGAATCAAAGCGCTGCACGCGGTATAAAATTTTTATGCCCACAGCAAAAACCCCCTGTATTTTTTACAGAGGGTGAGATACAAGTACCATTTTATTTTTTCCAATACGCCCTTGTAGGAAGCCAACAGGCATATTTAGAACGTTCATCCCAGGTCTTTCCTGCGGAGGAATAATCAATAACCGTAAACGGCTCACCATGGTTCTGCGGAACTGAAAACTCCACAATCGTATCGAACGCTGCTTTATGCGAAGGCGTCAGCTCTACAGTACCATCTTCATCAAAGCAGATATCTACCGCCTCGTCTACAGTACCGTCCAGCTGTGCATCACGGGCAAGAATCAACGGACCGCGGCGCAGCGCAATATGAAATTTTGCCTCCGGCGTTTCCTCCACTACCCTGGGTACAATATAGTTCTGCATCCACTGAATATCTACAAAAATAACATCTCTGGGATTGGAAACCGGCTTTATAACCTTTGTGCGCATATCCAGTTCCAGCACGATAGTATCATCGTTCTTCCAGGTACGCTTTACCGATACGTATCCGGAAGATCCCTCTATCGCCTGCCCGTTGACAGTAAGTGCAGTTTTTTTACTCCAGACCGGAATCCGCAGCTGAATATTAAAATTCTCCTCCTGTGCAAGCTTTAGCTTGATCTCCACGCGCCCCTGAACGGGATATCCGGTTACAGTATGCAAAATCACTTTCTGCCCAGAAGGCGTGAATGTTTCCACTATACCGGGAATATACAGGTTCAGCACAATACCGTCCTTGGACAGCATAGAAGCAATTTTAGCAATCATTCCGGTCCCGGCAGCGCCGATGCAAGCACAGCACCCGTAATAATGATGATCCGGCATTACCTTCAGTCCGCCGATACCGCGGCCGCGGGTATTGGGCAAAAGAGAGCTGTAACTGTCAAACGGCAGAGGCTCCAATACGGCATCAGGGTAACGGTCAAGTACAAATTTATCTGTATTTCCATGTGTATTCACTGCCCCAAGATACGCGTTATACAGTGACTGCTCAAAACAATCGGCAAAAGCTGCTTCACCTGATACCGCTAAAAGCTGCAGACAGAATTTCATCCAGGTAACGGTAACGCAGGTCTCCTGCATAATGCCCGAATACGCGGTATCCGTCTGCCGGGCAGCAGCATGATCCAAATACTCGTGCGTACAACCCGCGCTGCCGATAATCGTAATATCTGTTTTCATCAAACGGCGGCCGAAGTTCAGCACAGCCGTTTTATATTTTTCAATTCCCGTGGCACGATAATATTCCAATAATCCTTCAAAGCAGGAAATCAACTCATAGGCTTTTGTAATCGGATACTGGTATGGATCCGTTTTATCCGCATAGGCCAGTTCAAACACATTGGCAATGCTGGTACCGCCCTCCTCTACGATATAGCGGGCAAAATCAAGATATTTTTTTTCTCCCGTTAAATCAAACAGTCGAACCACCGGCTCCAGCAAAGAAGAAGAATTTAACCCGCGCCAATAGTTTGTACTCTCCGTAATCGGCAGTTTTCCCTCCTGCCGCGGGCCGATTTTTGCCATAATCGCATCTGTTTGGGCACACATAGAGGCAAGAATCCGCTCCTTCATCCCCTCATCTTTGCAGATCTCTATAAAATACTGCATCCCCAGCAGCACATATTTACGGCACCATAGATCCCAGCCATCCAGTTCCTCCTCTTCCGCATAAGTAGAAATTCTGCCAGCTCCATCAATTGTATCAAGCATATCCTCTACCGTTTGACAAAGGAGTGTATACAGCTCTTCATTTTGAGTATAAGCGTAGGTAAATGCCGCCCCGCGCATCATTTTTCCCCAATATTCCCCCCGCCAGCCTTTATCTGCTGTATCGGAAAACACGCGGAACTGTTCTACAAACCGTTTCCAAAGCACTGCATCGAGCAGCTGAACTTTTTCAATATACCGAATGGTCTGATCCAAATGCCCTTGGAACTGTGCTTTTGCATTTTCGTCAATAAAAAATACATCGGTATCAATACGCTTAGCATTTACCGAACCCTTAGGATATAACGTTTCCACTATTCTATTCATTCTGACATCCTTTCTTTTATCACACTGCCGCATAGCGGTCATATTAAAATCATTCTATATTCTTCCGGATCTCCTCTATCAGCCGCGGATCCGTACCTTCCGGCATAAAGCTGACGGTTTTTGCACCTTTTCCGGTAAAAAACCGATACCACACCAGTCCGGCGGCATACCGGCCGTAATCAAAAGAAAGATGAAATCCGTCGCGCGTTAAAGGCATACCGCCTTTTTCTAAGCAAAACTCTCTTACGCCGCGCAGCTTTTGAATCACATCGCCGACGCCGATAACAGGAAGCGAATACTTTTGTGCAAAATCGCCTGTCACCCGCACAATTTCCCTGTACATAGTTTCCTGGCTGCAGTCATAGTGCAGAAAACCGCCGTGCGTACAGCCCGGATCATAGGCCCAGGTTCTGTGAAAAGCGATTTTTACATCCTTTTTTAACTGCCGAATATATCCAAGTATATCGCCCATATAGGGTTCATAGGTTTCTTCTCTTCCCGCCAGATGGCTCACCTGCTGCACAGTAATCCAATCCCAGTCCTCTCGCAGAATCGCCTGACGAATTGAAATATCCTCCAATTTCTGTGCAGCTGCTTCATAGGCATACAGCGGTGCATCCGCGGCAATATTATTCCAATGCATCTCCAGACTGCATCCGCCGATATAACAATTCCTCGAAAAAATCTGCCCCTGGGCAATTTCCTCCAAATACCGCGTGGCATCCTGTGAAAAACTGTTGCCGATACTTAATACTTTAATCATAAATTCTCTCCTTTTTTATAAGCACGGAGTAAACCTATAATGAACAGCACTGCTTCGATCTAATTGCCAAAATACGCGTCAACCCCGTCGGCAATCCCCCTTGCCGCAGCAAGTGCAAAACCATCCTCCGCCATAGCGAGATCATCTTCCGAATTGCTCATATACCCCATCTCCAGTGTTGAAGAAGGGACCTTACACCAATTGATTCCCGTCATCGTATCGGTTTCCCAAATGGCACTGCCCTTTTTTTGAGGGATCTGTGTTTCCTGACAATATCCCTGCAAAATCATTTCCGAAAGCCTTCTGCTGGACTCATACTGCTGTGTATAAGGATTGGCACTGCTCTGGCATACCATCATAGCTCCTCTGACCGATGGATCCTCAGAGCCATTTGCATGAATCCGCAAAAAAATATCGGCACCAACAGCATTAGCCATTTCTGCACGTTCCTTGTTAGAAACCGGCGCATCGTTGGTGATACGAATCATATATACTGAATAGCCCCTCTCAAGCAGTTCATCCCGCAAAGCCAGTGAAACCGTTAAATTCAGTTGGTATTCCGGCACACGCGTAACCTTTCCTGCCGTACCGCTGGAAAGCTTTGCTTTCTGTACTGACGAACCCGGACCATTTGGCTCGGTTTCCTTTATGCCCTTTTGCTGATGCCCTGCATCAATCGCCACCAAATACCGTGCATTTTCTCCGCTGCCGGCATAATAAACGCCAATCGTACCCTTAGGGGATGGGGGCGGCGTAATGAAGGACGTGGGTGAAGGAGATAAAGATGGAGACGGCGTAATCAAGGGGGTGGACGAAGGAGATGGTGTAATCTCCGATGGCGCCGCACTGGCCGAAAAGAAAGAGGCCGCAGCAAACGGCGCTGCCGCATTCTCTTGTTCCATCGCTGCTGTGGGCATAGTTATGTCCTCTTTTGCACAGCCGCAGAATAAAATCAGCAATATGATTACTGCAATCAGCTTTTTCATATAGTTCCTCTTTCTTTATTTTCTACGGTATTATAACGCAGTTTTATGATTTTTTCAATACCTTCGTACAGAATTCAATTGAACATATACCGCTTTCTATGCTATAATAAAAATATGGACTCTATTTTTACCAATCATTTAAAAGATCTTTCGCAAAAAGCCGACCGTAATAACCGCTACACGTTTACCGGCTTTTTAACTGAAGAAGAGCAAAGCGAACTCTTTTCAATTAAAAAAGAGTTGCTTCCCTTTACCCTTTTCGGTGGTGCGCCCGGCTGCCAGCGCGTAATCGCCCGCTTTGGAGATGCAGACGAGTTAGGCTACGAAGAGGATTTCCCTATCGCCTGTCTTTTCGCAAAGCCGACCTTAAAAAAATTTTCTGATGAACTCACCCACCGGGACTTCCTCGGCGCACTGATGCATTTAGGCATCGAGCGCAGCCGCACAGGCGATATTGTTCTGCGGGAAAATGCGGCCTATCTGTTTGTGCATACTTCCCTGGCGCTGTACATCTCGGAAAATTTAACGAAAGTAAAGCATACGGTAATTACGTGTACACCCGCGCCCACGCTGCCTGAGGGCGCGCTGTTTCAGCTGGCTGATGAAACGCTTATCGTCTCCTCCCTACGCCTGGACTGTCTAATTGCTGCACTGTATAAGCTCTCCCGCGCTGCCTGCTGCGAACTTTTTCAAAACAAAAAAATATTTATAAACGGCCGCCTTTGTGAAAATACTTCTTATACCCCAAAATCGGGCGATACGGTTTCCGTTCGCGGCTTTGGTCGTTTTATTTTCCAAGGTGAAACGGGCCGTACTAAAAAAGACCGTCTGTGTGTAAAAATACAGCGCTATCTGTAAATTATAGTTGCACAAAAAAGATAGATACGGTATAATCTATATAGAATATTCGGGCGTTTAAGGAAGAATGCACGGCATTGCATTTTCAGAGAGCCGGCACTTGGTGCAAGCCGGTACTGCACGCTGCTGCTTCCGCTTCCCCAGCCCCCTGTGAAAGCAGGAGTTTTGTACGCTTTACTGTACTTTTAAGTGGCTCGCACAATCAGCGCGGGCAATTTGGGTGGCAACGCGGAAGCCTATTTCGTCCCATTTTATGGGGTGAAACAGGCTTTTTTATATAGGAGGAAATAAAAATGCTGGATATCAAATTTGTAAGGGAGAATCCCGAAATCGTAAAACAAAACATCAAAAACAAATTCCAGGAAAAAAAGCTGCCGCTGGTAGATGAGGTTATTGCTTTAGACGCCGAGTACCGCAAAACGATTCAAACTGCCGAGGAACTGCGGGCCAACCGCAATAAATTTTCCAAGCAAATCGGTGCGCTGATGGGCCAGGGCAAGCGTGAAGAAGCCGAGGAAATGAAAAAACTGGTTTCCCAGCAAGGCGAAGCTTTAGCTGAGGCTGAAAAAAAAGAAACCGAACTCAGTGAAAAGATCCGCAGCATTATGCTTACGCTGCCCAATATCATCGATCCTTCCGTTCCTATCGGAAAGGATGACAGCGAAAACGTAGAGATTCAGCGCTATGGTGAGCCGATCGTGCCGGATTTTGAAATTCCTTACCACGCAGATATCATGGAACGCTTTGACGGCCTTGATTTAGACAGCGCGCGCCGTGTGGCCGGCAACGGCTTTTATTACCTGATGGGCGATATTGCACGGCTTCATTCTGCCGTAATTTCCTACGCGCGGGATTTTATGATTGACCGCGGCTTTACCTACTGCGTACCGCCTTTTATGATTCGCTCGGATGTAGTAACCGGCGTTATGAGCTTTGCCGAGATGGATGCCATGATGTACAAGATAGAGGGCGAGGACCTGTACTTAATCGGCACCAGCGAGCACTCAATGATCGGCAAATTTATCGACCAGCTTCTGCCGGAGGAAAAACTGCCCTACACGCTTACCAGCTATTCCCCCTGCTTCCGCAAAGAAAAAGGCGCGCACGGAATCGAAGAGCGCGGCGT